>OEIU01000112.1_pt1 | contig 80465 bp, 64 predicted proteins | sample 1539221 | NCBI WGS metagenome assembly OEIU01 (sample SAMN03792071, study PRJEB22550) | activated sludge metagenome | feature: wastewater treatment plant; material: activated sludge; isolation source: Wastewater treatment plant of a petroleum refinery complex | place: Argentina: Zarate | collected...
TAAGCGCCTTGAGGAGGCCCTTCCCCGGGGGCGCCTCGGCGGCCAGGGTGGCCCGCCCCCCCGGGGGGGTGTGTGCCTGCTTGTGCTCCAGGACGGGCGGCCCGCGATGGTCGGGACCGGGGCGGTGAAGAACGGGAAGACGGAGACATGGCTCGCCCTCCGGGCCAGGGAACCCGCGCCGGCGCAGCAGCCGCAGGCCCAGGCCGCGACCTCCCGACCGGTTTGACCCCGGGCCGGTGGGGCGCCGATATCGCCGACAGGAGTTGCCATGAGCTACGACACCGACCATCGCCGGCGCATTCTCGGGGAAGTCCGCACCGCCTGCGTCGCGGGCAGGTTCTCTCACGCGGTGGGGCTGATGCAACAGGGCGCGGCCAATCTGAGCGCGGGCAATCGCCGGATCCCTGTGCGGCTGCTCCGCACCGCGCTGGGGGAGGCGTGCGCGGATCGGCTCGTGAAGTGGTGCGTGGTGCGTCCGTGCGTGTACTGCAACGGCGGGCGGGAGGAGTGCGCGGAGTGCCGCGGAACGGGAGAGGAGAAGGGCGGATCGGTCTGCCAGGACTGCGGCGGGTTCGGCTCGCGCCGATGCCCGTTCTGCAACGGGACGGCCTTCGCGGGGTACGACTTCGTGCCCGAGGGGTTGCGGACGGTGGTGATGAGCGGGCGGGTGCGGCTGGCGCTGGCCAGGATCGCGGCGATCGGAAAGAGGAGCCCGGCCAGGGCCTCCGGCACGGACAAACCGATGCGCGTCGTGATCGAGCTGGACCGCTGCCGCGGAGTGCTGGCCAACGCGTGCGAGCGGGTCCGGCTGGGCGATGCGACCACGCCGGGGGCGGCGGAGTTCTCGCACGCGACGGCGGTGCGCATCGAGAAGGCGTGCCGGGCGGCCAACGCCAAGGCCGAGGCGATCATCGGGCGGTATCTGGTCGCGATCGGCGGGCGCGCCGGGGGCTCGATGTCGGTCGCCCGCGCGGCGTACCTGGCCGGGGTCGCGGCGCGCCCCCACCTGGCGCCGTCGGCGGTGGAGACGCCGCGGGTGTTCCGCAGGCCGTGACGGCCGGCTCGGAGGGGCTGCTACCGGTTCGGAGAGCCGATGGGTCGGTACGGCGCGCCGAGCTGCTCGAAGAAGAACCCGTAGGTGTCAACGCTCTGCTCGATGCGGGCCGAGAGGGGCGTGCCCATGCCGTGGCCGGTGTTGCCGCTGGTGCGGAGGATGAACAGGCCGGTGGGATCGGCGGCCTGGAGGCGGGCGATCATCTTGCGGCTCTGCATGGGATCGACGCGCGGGTCGTTGGCGCCGGTGAGGAAGAGCATGGCGGGGTAGTCCACACCATTCTTGACGTGGTGGTAGGGCGAGTAGGCGTAGAGGGCGTCGAACTGGGCCTTGTTCTTGACGGTGCCGAACTCGGTGATGTTGAACTCGCCGTTGGAGGAGAGCTCCACGCGCAGCATGTCGTAGATGCCGACGCTGGAGACAACGGCCTTGGCGAGACTCGGATGCTGGGTGAAGGTCGCGCCCATGAGCAGGCCGCCGTTGGAGCCGCCGAAGATGCCGAGGTGCTCGTGGTCGGTGTAGCCCTTGTCGATCATGTGGCGGGCCGCGGCGTAGAAGTCGTCGAAGACGTTCTGCTTGTTGAGCAGGTTGCCCTGGAGGTGCCAGGCCTCGCCGTACTCGCCGCCGCCGCGGATGTTGGCGACGACGAAGATGTTGCCCTGCTCGAGCCAGAGGAGACGGCGGACGGAGAAGCCGGGGGTCTCGTTGACGCCGTAGCCGCCGTAGCCCCAGACGATGGTGGGAGTCTTCCCATTGGGCTTCAGGCCCGCGGGCATGATGATGTTGACGGGGACTCTGGTGCCGTCCTTGCTGGTGGCGAACTCACGCTTGACGGTGAGCCTGGGCATGTTGGGCGGGTCGGCCACGACGAGGGCGGTCTTGGTGGAGGTGCCCCCGGTCGCGGATGGCACGTAGTGGAAGTAGGCCGGGGGAGACTCGAACATGTCGATCTGGTACACCAGGTCGTCGCCGGTGAGCGGCTCGACGCCCTCGAGGGTGGAGATGTCGGGCTGGGGGATCGATCCCAGGGGCTTGCCGGAGAGGTCGAACTGGCGGAGCTCGTTGGGTCCGCCGATCTGGTAGAGGACGTAGAGGCGGTTGTCGGTCAGCCAGAGGCCGTTGCGCTCGGAGAAGGTGGTCTCGACCGAGGCGTCCTTCTGCTCGTGGACGATTTCGCTGGCTGCGCCGAGGCCCGGACCGACCTTCGGGTCGAGCGCCAGGCGGAGCACCTTGCCCATGGGGGCGTTCTTCCTGGAGACGAGGTAGAGCGCACTGTCGCGTCCAAACTTGGCCTCGACGATGCGGTCGGCGTAGGTGCTCAAACGGTTCCAGCCGACGGCGTCGGGAGCCAGGGAGCGGACCTCCTGGATGAACTCCCCGCCGTCGCCGTTCTGCACGTTGCACAGGACCCACTTGCCGTCGTGGCTGACCTCGAGGGCGATCTCGGCGATCTTTGGGAAGTCCTTGCCGGTCTCGTAGGTGTCGTGCTCGGTCGGACGGCCCATGTCGTGGTGCCAGACCTGGGTGTAGAAGTCCATGTCGTCCTTGGGGCGCTCGCCCTCGCGCGGATAGCGGGTGTAGAAGAACCCCGAGCCGTCGGCGTTCCACGCCAGCGAGCCGCCGGCGGTGCCGCCGTTGACGCGCGGCACGACGTCGCCGAGGAGTTCGCGTCCATCGTCGGTGGAGTAGACGTGGACGTTGCCGCTCTCGCTGCCGCCCTCGGAGAGGGAGACGGCGACCAGCGCTCCATCGGGTGAGGGGACGAACCAGTCGTACGCGGTATGGCCCGTCTTGTCGAGTTCGTTCGGATCGAGGATCACCCTCTCGCCGCGGGTGTTGTCGATCGAGTCGAGCACGACGATCAGGGGCTGCTGCTTGGGTGGCTGGACCTTGGTGGCGAAGAACTTGCCACCGGTGAACTTCACCGCGCGATACTGCACGCCCACGGCGTTCTCGAGCTCGGTCATGCGGGCCCGGGCGGCCTCGGCGCACTTCATGGTGTCGAGATAGGAGCGGGCGTAGGCGTTCTGCTTGTCCGACCACGCCTGCACGGCCGGGGAGTTCCAATCCTCGAGCCATCGGTAGTCGTCCACAATTCGGACGCCGTGGAGGACATCCACCACGGGCCGACGCTCCGTGGCGGGGGGTGCCTGGAACGGCCTGGGTCGCGCGATGGAAGCCACCGAGGCGGTCGGAGCCGCCGGCGCGCCCCCGGGGCGCGTCACGCCCGAGGACATGGGGGAGCTCGGATCGCACCCGGCCATGGCTCCGAGCAGGGTGCAGCAACACACGAGGGCGAGCGGACGGTTCATGGGCGAACTCCGGTGTGCGAGGGGAACCCCGCGATGCGAGGAGAACGAGGATATCTCGATGCGCGTGCTCGCGGCGGAATCGACGGCCCACAACGCCGATCGCCCTTCGGGACGGCCGGGCCGGCATGTCCGCTCAAACGCACGGGCCGGTCGCCGCGAGGGATTGCTCGCGACGACCGGCCCCGGAGTTGCACACCGCTCTGTGGCTTACGGCTTGGAGGAGGGGGCGCCGGGCTTGTCGCCGGGCTTGGGGTCCTTGCCCTTGTCGCCGCGCTTGGCGTCGAACTTCATGGCCTCGGTGATCTCCTTGATCGCCTCGTCGATGGCCTTGATGGCGGAGGCCTTGTGGCCGCCGAAGTCGCCGGGGGCCTTGTCCATGTAGTCCTTGACCTCGTGGAGCGAGACAAGCGACCGGGCCATGCGCGGGTGGTCGCGCATTTCATCCTTGAGCTTCTCGGCCCACTCGCTGCGAGGGCCGCGCTCGCGAGCGCCGGGGCCGTCAGCACCCCCCCCACCGCGATTGGGCCGGGGCCGCCCCTCGCCCGCCGGGGGCTGTGCGCCGGGCTTTCCGCCGCCCTCGGGCTGGGCGCTGGCCGTCCAGAAAGTCACGCCGGTCGCCAGAATCGCCACAACTGCCGCCATTGATGTCATCCTCGAAAGTCGCATGGAATCTCCTTTGGACATAGCCGCGATGCGATCGCGTCGTCCGGTGCGGCCAAACGATCGACAGGCGGGTCCATTGCCCATCACAGAGCCGATCGGGCCCCGGTACCGACAAGGCCAGCCGGGGCCGGTCCGACGCACCCGCGTCGGGGGGATTATGCTCCCCGTCATGACGTCGGCCTCCGGAACACTCACGATCGTCGAGTTCGCCCACGGCGAGCTCGCCGCCAGGGCCAACCCAAAGCTGGCCCACGAGATGGCCGCGTACATGAAGACGGTGCAGCCCTTCTACGGGGTGCAGAACCCGGTGCGGGAGCCGATCTTCAAGGAGATGGTCGAGCGGTACGCCCCGGCGGACGGCTCGGCATATCGGGCGGGGGTGCTCTCGCTCTGGGACGCGGGGGCCCATGGGGGATTGGCGGAAGAGGGCGGGCCCGCGTGGCCGCCCGCGACGGAGTATCCCTCCGGCAAGGCGCCCGCGCCCCGGAAGGACTCGAAGATGTCGCCGCCGCCGCTGGCCGGACCGCGCGAGCTGCTCTACGCGTCGTGCTACTTCGCCGAGGCGTTCGAGGAGCACCTGACGCCGGCGCACCTGCCGCTGTTCAAGCGGATGATCGTGGAGGGGGCGTGGTGGGACATCGTGGACTGGGTGGCGGGGGGGATCGTGGGGCACATCCTGCTCACCAGCCGCAACGCCACGGCCCCGGCGATGCGCAAGTGGATCGACGACGAGGACCTGTGGGTGCGCCGCTCGGCGATCATCGCGCAGCTCAAGCACAAAGAGCACACCGACGAGGCGATGCTCTTCGACTTCTGCCTGCGGCGGGCCGATGAGCCGGACTTCTTCATCCGCAAGGCGATCGGATGGGCCCTGCGCCAGCACGCGCGGACGAATCCGGACGGGGTGAAGGCGTTCCTGAAGTCGCACAAGCCGAAGCTGGCGGCGATCACGGTGCGCGAGGCGGGGAAGCACATCGGGGTGAAGCCGTAGGGGCTGCGAAGAGTGAGAAGTGAAGAGTGAGAAGTGAGAAGGGCCGGGTTGGTTCACCCGGACTTGGCGGAGCGCGCGCCCGGAGCGTTCTGCTTCTCGCCCTCGGGTGTGTACTCCACGGGCGGGGGCAGTTTCAGGTCCTTGATCTGCTCGAGGATGAGCGTCTTGTCGCCCACGAGAACGAGAACGCCTCTCTCGAGCGGGATCGAGGCGTTTCCGGCCGCGTTGAGTTCGGGGGCGGTGATCTTCATCGCGGCCGCAAGATCCGTCGCAACGGACTCGAAGGGAAGGCCGGCGACCAGGAGCGAGGACATCTCGCCGATGGGGCCGTGGATGCCCGCGAGGCCCTGGATGGTCTCGGTGCGGATGGTCTGTGCCGCCTTGATCGCCTCCGCGGGAGAGATGTCCCCGCCCTTGGTGCGGATGCGGTCGAACTCCTTGAGGAACTCCCTGAGCGATTCGCCGGTGGTGTCGGCCTTGACCGCCGCGCGGGCGACGAACATGCCGACCATCGGGCTCATCACGAAGCGAGAGCCAGCGCCGTACGTGTATCCGTGCTCCTCGCGGAGGTTCTGGTTGAGGCGGCTGGTGAAGGAACCGCCGAGGATGGTGTTGAGCACGTTGTAGCGGACGCGGGCGGGGTCCGCGGCCTTGGGGCCGGGGGTCATGAAGCGGATGACCGTCTGGACCGCCTCGGGACGATCGACGAGCACGACGCGCAGCCCGCTCGCCTGAGGGATGACCGAATCGGCCTGCGAGGCGGCGACCGTCGGGGGCGCGGGACGATCCGCGCCGGCGGGCTTCCAGTCGCCGAAGCCCTTCTCGAGCGCGGCCGTCGCCTGCTCTTTCGTGACATCGCCGCAGACAAGGATCGTGGTGAACGCCGGGGCGAAGAGGGCCTCGTGGAGGTGCTTGACGTCGGCGAGCTTGGCGGCGGAGGCCGTGGCGATGGTGCCGCCGACGGGGAGGGCGTAGGGGTGGCGGTCGCCCAGGAGCACGCGCAGGCCGACGTTGCCCGCGACGGCCTGGGGGTTCTCGAGTTCCTGCTGCAGATCGGCGATGTGGAGGCGCTGGACGCGCTCGAAGTCCTCGGCGGTGAGGCGCGGGCGGCGGACGGCGTCGGCGAGGAGGGCCGCGCCTGCGTCGAAGTTTCGCCGCAGAACGGTCATGCCCGCGGTGAAGGCTTCCTGGGATGCGCCGGCACCGAAGGCGCCGCCGATGGACTGCACGGCGTCGGCGAACTGCGTGGCGTCGCGGGAGCCGGCGCCCTCGCCGAGCATCTCGCCGGTGAGATACGCGAGGCCCGCGGCGGAGTTGTCGATCAGGGCTCCGCCCGGGTGCACGACGACCTGCACGGAGACGAGGGGGAGTTCGGAGCGTTTCCAGAGCATGACGTTCACGCCGCTGGAGAGCCTGAAGGACTCGGGAGCCTGCGGGGCGAAGTGGGCCTGGGAGAAATCGGCGGGGCGTGTGTCGCGGGCCGATGCGCCGCGGTCGGGCTCTTCGGGAAGGACGCGGGTGAGCAGGCGGGAGTCCTGGGTGAGGGTCCTCTTCGCCCAGTCCTGCACGCCGGCGGGCGTGGCGTTGCGGTAGCGGTCGAGGTCGCGCTTGAAGGAGTTGGGCTCGCCGAAGAAGTACTCGTACTCGTTGAGGCGGTCGGCCTTGGCCTGGAGGTTGTCCAGGCGGGAGAGCATCCCGAGCTCGATGGTGGCGGTGCGCTGGCCGAGCTCCTCCGCGGTGACGCCGGATGTGAGGATCTTCGCGATCTCCTCGTCAACGGCCTTCTCGACGGCGTTGAGGTCGGCGTCGGGGCGGGCGTAGACGTCGATCTGGAAGAGGCTGCCCAGGGTGGCGGAGTTCTGGCTCGCGCTCACGTCGGTGGCGGTCTTGTCGTCGAGCACGAGTCGCTTGTAGAGGCGGCTGGACTTGCCCTGCGTGAGGACCGCTCCGAGCAGGTCCATCTCGGCGTCGCCGGGCTGGTACCACGCGGGCGAGTGGTAGGTGAAGGAGAGGCGGGGCTTCTCGACCTTGTCGAGCATGGTCGTGCGGATCACCCTGCCCAGCACGGGCGTGGGCCAGTCCTTGGCCTCGCGACGGATCACTGGCGCTCCGCGGGCGATGGTGCCGAACAGGTTGTTCACCATCGGCCTGATGGTCGCCGGATCAAAGTCGCCCGCGACGACGAGGGAGCAGTTGTTGGGGACGTAGAAGTTCGCGAAGAAGTCCTTGACGTTGTTGACGGTGGCGGCCTCGAGGTCCTCGTGCAGGCCGTAGACGTTCTCGTGGTAGGGGTGGCCGACGGGGTACATGTACCTTGTCACCCACTCGTCGGCCCGCCCGTAGGGTGTGTTCTCGACGTTCTGGCGGATCTCGTTGCGAACGACGTCTCGCTGCTTGTTGAGCTTCTCGGTCGTCATGGCGCGCCCGAGGTCCTCCATGCGATCCGCGTCGAGCCAGAGGAGCGTGGGCAGGAGCGAGGCGGGACCGTTGGAGAAGTAGTTGGTGCGATCGAGAGAGGTTGAGGCGTTGTTGGAGCCGCCGCCGGCTTCCATGAAGTTGTCGAAGTCGCTCCCCTTGACGCGCTGCGTGCCCATGAACATCAGGTGCTCGAAGAGGTGGGCGAAGCCGGAGCGGCCGCGCGGCTCTTCCTTGGCGCCCACGCGGTACCAGAGGTCGATGGTGACGATGGGGAGGGTGTGGTCCTCGTGGAGGATGACGGTGAGGCCGTTGTCGAGGGTGTACTTGTCGTACTTGACGTCCTGGGCCTGCGCTGCGGGGGTGAAAGGCCCCACCGCGAGGAGGGCGAGGAGCAGCACGAAGGGGGCGAGGGAGGGGCGGGGGCGGCGCATGGGACAGTCTCCGAAGGGGGTGGGAATGGTACGGAGAGTACTGAGAGTGACGAAAACGATCCCCGAACGAAGTGAGGGGCCCGGGTTACGCACGGGGAAAGAAAACCCCTCACTGCGTTCGGGGCTCGTTCTTGTGGCCGCATTCGGGGCAGGTGCCGCTGGCAACGCCCGCGAGGTCGTAGCCGCACTGCTGGCAGTGAGTGGCGGCGTGGATGGTGGCCGCGGTGTTCATGGTGGAGGTGTGCGTGCGGCGGCCGAGGCAGCAGACGGCGAAGGCAAGGGTTGTGCCGATGGTCATGTGCCAGGGGAAGGCGAGTTTGAGGTTTGCGAGGTCTGTCGCGACGTACTTGGTCCAGTGCGGCCAGGCCCAGTCCTGGAGCAGGGCGATGACGACGAAGCCGGTGAGGAGCGCGGCGATAACGCTGGTGGTGTTGCCGCGCTTGGTGAAGAGGGCCGTGAGGAAGACCGCCAGAAGCCCCGCGTAGGCGAAGGTCATGACGCCGAGGGCGAGGCCGATGAGCGTGGTCTGCGGCGCGGCCTTCTGCCAGTAGACGCAGCCGACGGCGAAGGCGGCGAGGGCGAGGCCCCACCCCACCACCGCGAGTTTGCTGGCCGCGAGATAGTGCCGCTCGCCGCGGTTGGGGGCGAGGCGGATGTAGAAGTCCTTGATGAAGGTGGCGGCCATGGCGTTGATGGCGGAGGTGAGGGAGCCGACGCCGGCGGCGAAGAGGCCGGCGAGCATGAGGGCGCGGAGGCCGGGGGGCATGTCGGTGATGATGAAGCGGACAAAGACCTGCTTGGAGTCGGGCATGCGCAACTTGGCCAGCGAGGGATCCCACCCCATCATTTTCACGGTTTGGTAGACGTGCTGAGCAAGATACGCGTCGGGGACATAGAGCAGCAGACCCACGATGAGGAACGCAGCGACTAATGGAACACCGATTGCGATCGAGAGCAGAACGCTCCGCCCTCCTTGAATCGCATTCCGACAAGTCAGCATTCTCTGGACCATGTCGTGATCGGTTCCGAATGCGGCGAGACTGAGAAGGGCAAAGCCGGTCACAGCCGTCAAGAGGGTGAACTGCGCCGCCGGATCAAAGCCCAGCGACGCTCCTGGTGTTGTTGGCTCAAGTCCGGTCTTGAGGAGTGTGAGCTTGTGATCGCGCCGAAGCATGTCGATCGCGTCATCCTGTAGGTTGCCTGTCCATCCGGTGCCGTGGATATTTTGGAGAGTCTGTGCGAGTTCTCCTGTCGGGGCTTCAAGCCTGTGCCACAGCACCACAATCGCCGCGATCACCGCAACGACCAACACCACCGTCTGGATCACATCCGTCCAGATCACGCCGGAGATGCCGCCGAAGAGGGTGTAGACCGTGCCCACGAGCGTGAGCGCGGCGATGGAGAGGATCATGCAGAGTTCGTAGTTGCCGGATGTCTCCACGCCCGCGCCGAAGAGGATCATCGAGGCCGGGATGGCGGCGATGTAGATGCGGGCTCCGGAGGCGAAGAGGCGGCCGACCATGAAGGCCGCGCTGGTGGCGTGCTTGGAGCCGGTGCCGAAGCGGCGCTCGAGGAGTTCGTAGACGGTGGTGCAGTTGTTGCGGTAGAAGGCGGGGATGAAGAAGTACGCGACGATGACGACGGCGATCAGGCCGCCGATGTTCGTGGAGAGATATGTCAGGTCGCCCTTGTACGATTGCTCGGGCGCGCCGACGAAGGTGGCCGCGGAGAGGGAGGTGGCGATGATCGAGACGGCGACGGCCCACATGGGCATGCGGCGGCCGGCGAGGAAATACTCGCTGGTGGTCTTCTGCTCGCGCCGGGAGAACCAGACGCCGGTGGCGACGAGGAGGGCGAGATAGAGGGAGAGGACGATCCAGTCGGCGGGGCCGAAAGAGGTGGTGGCGAGGGTGACCGGCATTCACCCTTGGATCGGGTTGTTGGAGCGGAATAGGTGAACGCCCGAACGTCCCGCCGGGCGGTCCCCCTCCGTCCTCGCTTTGCTCGGACACCTCCCCCGCCGGGGCGGGGGAGGTGGCAAAAAAGCCGCGAGCCGGTGCGTTGCCGCACCGGCTCGGGTCTCTCGTCAAAGAGGGCGAAGGGGCTTGAACCCTCGACCTACACGTTGGCAACGTGTCGCTCTACCACTGAGCTACGCCCTCGGGATGTCTGCGAGGAGCCCTATCGGCTGTTCGCGGGGACAAGGTTACGCCGGAGGGGGGAAAGGGTCAACGCGTGGGGGTTGTGCCGCCCGTGGTGGGCCCCGCGGCGGACGTGGTGGCGGTGGAAGCGGTGATTCCCACCGCGTCGAGGGCCGCGAGGACAGAGCCGGAGGTGGGCGTGTCCACGGGAACGAAGTGCGGCGTGGCATCGCCCGGGGCGTACACCACCCACGTCGGAACGCCCGTGCGCCCGAGTTCGCGGAGAAACTTCGAACCCGGGCCGTTTCGGGCTGAGCAATCAACCTCCATCAGGACCACGCCGCGGGCTTTGAACTCGCTCTTGAGCGGTTCGCGGTCGAGCACCGCGGCCTTGAGGGCCTTGCAGGTGATGCACCACGAGGCCGTGAAATCGAGAAAAACGGGGCGGCCGGAGGCGCGGACCGACGCGAGCAACTCGGGGGTGTACTCCAGCCAGACGCCCGCCGGGGTCTCGCCAGCGGTGAGCGCGTGGCCGGCGTCCTTCATGGCCTGCTGTCGCTCCAAGTACGCGCCGCGGTCGGAGGTGAGGCGGTCCTGCGCGAAGACCCAGATGCCGCCGGTCATGGCGATGGCCAGGAGCGTGAAGGCGGCCCGCCGGAAGAAACTCCTGGTGATCTGCCAGGTTCGGATGATCAGCCAGAGGCTGGCGATGGCGATGAAGAAGCCGACCGACCACCACGTCATCGAGCCGGAGAGGTACGGGTATTCGATGAGGAGGACCTGGATACCGGCGGCGACGAAGAAGGCGGCCGCGGCGAGCAGGAGGATGCCCATGACCTGCTTGACGAGCTCGCTCGCCGGACCGGTGCGGGGGATGAACTTCAGGAGTTGGGGCCAGACGGAGAGAACGAGATACGGCGCGGCCATGCCGACGCCGAGGCCGACGAAAATGGTCATGATGGCGAAGGCGGGCATGGTGGACGCGGCGGCGAGCAGGCCGCCGGCCATGAAGCCAAAGCACGGCAGGCCGAGGACGGCCGCGAGTACGCCGAAGAGGAACGAGCCCATCGGGCTGTCGGCCTTCGTCTCGACCATGTAGACGGACTGGGGAAGGTTGAGCGAGAAGAGGCCCATGATGCCCAGGCCCATGAGGGCGACGACGATGCCGATGGAGAGGCAGACCCACCAGATGCCGAAGATGTATTGCGAGGGGTCGAGTTGGCGGCTGATGATCGCCATGGGAAGGCCGATCGCGGCCCAGAACGCCACGACGCCCGCGGCCATCCAGAGGCCCAGCACGAGGGCGTGGGAGCGCGAGGTGGCGTGCTGGGTCAGGGACATCACCTTGATGGGGATGACCGGGAGGACGCAGGGCGTGAGGTTCAGGATGAAGCCGCCGAGCATGGAGGCGAGGGCGAGGATGAAGATGTTGGTGCCGATGTTCATGCCGAAGAGCGTGGCGCCGGTGGCGGTGGGGGCGGCCGCGGCGGGGGCCGGAGATGGCTTGGTGGGTGCCGGCGTGGGCGGCGGGAGCGGGGGCGTCGTGCCGCTCCCCCACTTCTTCGCGTCGTACGCGCCGAAGAGGGCGGCGTCGGTGTCGGCGGTCAGGGCGGCGTCGGCCGCGCCGGACTTGACGATGGTGAACTTCACGGCGATGAGGTCATCCTGCGGGGCAGCACACATCTGCTCGTTGCACGCCTGGTAGCTGGCCTGCACGGTGATGGTCTGCTCGCCGAGCGGGGCGTCGGGGGCGATCTCGAAGCGGAGGTAGGAGACGGCCTTGCCCTCGTACAGGGGCAGGGTGATCGTGGGGCTCATGCCCGTCGGGTCGGCGACCTTGCCGTCCTTGGTCGGGGGATACTGCACGCCGTCGAAGCGACGGACCCACGAGGGGAGGGCGTAGACGCGGATGGCCTCGACCTCGGCGTCGGGCTTCTTGGCCTTGGCCGCGGCTTCCTTGGCGGCCTCGGTGGCCTTCTCGTCGGTCTGGGGGCCGACCTCGGTGCGGATGGCGAACTCGTCGATGTTGGCCGGGAGTTTCACCTCCTTGGCGGGCCAGGAGTGGAAGTGCGGCTGGTGGTCCATTTCCACCGCGATCACGAGCCGGCCCCCCTGTTCCACGGCTCGGTGCTGGGGGAGGGCCCGGACGGCCACGGGGCCATCGTCGTTCGGGGCGGCGAGAACTGCCGGAGCGGAAACAAGGGCGAGCGCGGCCGCGAGGGCCGCCCAGAGGCTTCGGAGGGGTGATTTCAAGGTGGTATCCATTGGGTGCATCGCCACTTGTATCTGTTCGGGGGGCTGTGGTTGCCCGAGAAGGCCATCGTAGGAAGTGGAGCGGGCGGCCTTGGATGCTGCACCGGGGGGTGGGGAAAGTCTGGAACGCCGTTTGCGGCCTTCGGGAGGTCAAAACCCGATAACCCACCCGATCGTTGAGTCGTTGAACTCACCACGGGCGGCCCCCCCCAAGCCGCCCGTGCCACCCCTTCATTGTCATTCTGTCTCGTGCGCCCCCTATGCCCGACGTTCTGGACCAATCGGAGATTGATGCGCTTCTGGCCGCGGTCGATGCGGGGGATGTGCAGGAGGAGGACAACACGATCCAGATCTTCAGCCGGCACCGGCGGGATCTGGAGAGCGTGGAGGTCCGGGCGTACGACTTCAAGCGGCCCGAGCGGGTGAGCAAGGACCAGATGCGGGCGCTGCAGACGCTCCACGAGGCGTTCGCCCGGAACTTCGGGGCCTCGCTCTCGGGCTTCCTGCGGACGATCGTCGAGGTGAAGGTCGCCAACTGCGAGCAGATGACGTACGCGGAGTTCATCAGCGGCCTACCCAACCCGACGTCGTTCAACCTGATCCAGGCCAAGCCGCTCGAGGGGCAGATGTGCCTGGAGATCTCGCCGCTGATCATCTACCCGATCATCGACCGCCTGCTGGGCGGGACCAACGCGGAACTGTTCATCCCGCAGCGGCCGATGACGGTGATCGAGACGCGGCTCATCGGGAAGGTGACCTCGCGTGCGCTCAGCGCTCTGGGCGAGGCGTGGGCGAGCATCAAGCCGATCACCTTCGACATCACCGCGACGGAGAGCAACCCGCAGCTCGTGCAGATCGTGCCGCCGAATGAAGTTGTGGTGGTCGTCGGGTTCGAGCTGAAGATGGCCAACCGGGCGGGCACGATGAACCTGTGCATCCCCTACAACGTGATCGAGCCGATCGTCTCGGAACTCTCGAGCCAGTCGTGGTTCACCACGCCCAAGGCGGGGCGGGCGGAAGAAACCAAGCAGAAGATCGCGGTGACGCTCAACGGGGCCGCGCTGACGGTGACAGGGCTGCTGGCCGAGACGACGATCACGCTCAACGACCTGATGAATCTCTCGGTGGGCGATGTGCTGACGACGGAACGCTCGGCGAGCAGCCCGGTGGTGCTCTGTGTGGAGAACGAGAAGGGGTTCCTGGGCCACATCGGGCAGTTCAAGGGGCAGCGGGCGGTGAAGGTGATGCGGGCGGTGGAGGCGAGTGACCGGGTGTAGCTAGGCTCATTCATGGCAATAGAGAGCGGCAGCAAACCCCCGCGGGAATTGCGGAAGGTGTGCAACTGGATCGCGCGAGGGCCGCTCTCCGCGCTGACGGCCATGTTGATCGTCTTGTGGATCTATCTGCTCTTTGGCGTGGTGCAGTGGCGCGTCCCGGGTTGGTTCACTTGCGACATCCTGTACGGCGAGGCGCAAGTCATGACCGACCCGATGCCGGAGCGGTACGAAGCTCCATCATGCCGCTAGGAAACTCTTTCGTAGCGGCAGGATGCTCCATCGTGCCGCCAAGGAACTCCTTCGTAGCGGCAAGGAACTCCATCGTGCCGCTAGGAAACTCTTTCGTAGCGGCAAGGAACTCCATCGTGCCGCTAGGAAGCTGTTTCGTAGCGCTACGAAACCCTTTCCTAGCGCTACGAAATCGTTTCCTTTTGCGCCCCCTTCGCGGTTACGCGCCGTTATTCAGCGCCATCCCACGAGCAGGAACCGAACTATGCCCATTCTTGGGCATCCGACAGGCCACCCTTCTCTTGGGGACACTGCTTGTGGTGGGCGTGAGGAGCGTTTGACCCTTCCTGCCCTTTCCCTTACCATACCCCGGACATCTTGGTCATTCGCTTTGGCGTTTGCAGGAGACTTTGCATGCTCATGGGTCCAGCCCATGCATGGTGAGGCAACGGTGACCCCCCCCACCCGGGTTCGGAGCGTTCGGCTCCGTGCCTTGGTCACCGGATCGTCCGGACTCCATCCGGCGGCCGCGCTCGGTCCATCGAGTGCGGCGGCAGGACGGGGTTCGGGTCGGTTGGAAGGCGTGCGCTCGCGGCTCGCCCTCCGGATGGAGGTGTACACGGCCTGATCGCCCTGTGCACATCCCTCTTGCCCTCGCCACGAGCGTTCCGAGTCGTTCGTGGTCTTTGTTTTTGGTCCATTCACTCTCGGGTTTCGACATCCAGACAACCCAACATCTTGAAAGACGGAGCACAGACAGCATGAACACCCAGGAAATGATGCGGATCCTCGACGGCATCGCCCGCGATCGCCGGATCGACAAGGCCCAGCTCATCAAGGACCTCGAGCAGGCCATGGTGTCGGCCGCCCGCAAGTTCTACAACACGCTGGATACGGAGGAGTTCGCCTGCTCGTTCGACCAGATGAGCGGCGAGTTGAAGCTCACCCGCCACGGCGAGCCGCTGGAGATGAAACCCGAGGGCCTCGGCCGCATTGCCGCGCAGACGTTCAAGCAGGTCATGATCCAGCGCTTCCGCGACGATGAGCGGACCAGCGTGCTCGACGAGTTCTCCAAGCGCGTGGGCGAGATCGTCACCGGCACCGTGCAGCGGTACGAGGGCGGGGCATTGGTCGTCACGATCGACCGGGCCGAGGCGTTCATGCCGCGGTCGGAGCAGATCCCGGGCGAGCAGTTCCAGGCCGGCGACCGCATCCGCTGCATGATCCTCGATGTGCGCGATGTGGGCAACCAGATCAAGATCGTGCTGACCCGGGCCAACCCGGACTTCATCAAGCGGCTCTTCGAGGTGGAGGTGCCGGAAGTCGCCGAGCACATCATCGAGATCAAGGCGATGGCCCGCGAGGCGGGGTATCGCACGAAGATCGCCGTCACGAGCGTGGACAACAAGGTGGACGCCGTCGGCGCGTGCGTGGGCGTTCGGGGCAGCCGCATCAAGAACATCGTCGATGAGCTCAACGGGGAGAAGATCGACATCGTCCGCTGGAACGAGTCGAGCCAGATCCTCATCCAGAACTCGCTCAAGCCCGCCGAGGTCGCGGAAATCTCCCTCTGCTTCGAGCTGGGCCGGGCGACGGTCGTGGTGCGCGACGATCAGCTCTCGCTGGCCATCGGCAAGCGCGGCCAGAACGTGCGCCTCGCCGCCCGCCTGACGGGGTGGGACATCGACATCCTCACGCCGGTGGAGTTCGAGAAGGGCCTGGAGATTCTCAACCAGACGCTCACGGGCATCGAGGGCGTGACGGAGGCGATGGTCGATCGCCTCGCGGCCCTGGGCATGATCAGCGTCTTCGACATCGAGGAGGTCGGGGCCGAGGTGCTGGTGAACGAGCTGGAACTGCCGCAGGAGACGGCGGACAAGATCCTGGAGATCGCGGGCGTGAAGGCGAAGGAAGTCGCCATCCAGCAGGCCAAGGACAAGGCGGAGGCGGAGCAGAAGAAGCGCGAGGACGAGGAGGCGACGCGTCGCCTGCTCGGCGAGGACGGGCTTGGAATCGGCGGTGTCTCGGCGGAGGCCGATGCGCGGGCCGCGGACATTCTCGGTGGCGGCTCCACCCCCACGAGCCAGACGCCCCCGAGCGAGACTCCGCCCAGCGAGGCCCCCACCGAGGCGGAGGCGCCCGCGGCCGGAGGACCGTCCTGACAGGTGAAAGTTGTTTCCCCTCGCTCGCGTGGGCGAGGGGTTCTCGGGGCTCGGATTGTTCGGATTGGTTTCGAGGAATGACAGGTACTTGCATCGGAGCGTAGTTTGGCCAAGCGGATTTCGGACATAGCGAAGGATCTCGGGGTCAGTTCCAAGGCCGTCGTGGAGAAGTGCCTGGCCGAGGGCATCCCCCAGGACAAGGTCAAGGGCCACATGAGCACCGTGGGCCCCGGGCTGGAGGCGACGATCCGCGAGTGGTTCAGCGCCGGCGGCGTCGCCACGGCCGTGGAGACCACCGAGCACCTCGACATCGAGAAGGTCAAGGTCAAGGCCCCCGCTCGCTCACGCAAGAAGAAGGAGTCGGGCAGCGCCGACACGGCCGACAACTCGCCCGCGACGGCGACGATCCAGACCAAGGCCCCCTCGCGCCGAAAGCCCGCGCCCGCCGAATCCGGCGTCGAAGCTTCGGGCGAGTCGTCCGACGCAGCCACCCCGGCCGCGCCCGCGCCCGAGGCCCACAAGCCCGGCCCGGCGCCGACCCGCGTTGGACCATCGGTGATCTCCAGCCAGCCCCCGGCCGCGTGGCGCGTGGCGCCCCCGGCCGCGCCCGGCCCACCCGCGACCCCCACCACCAAGGCGGCGAGCGCCCCGGCCGCCCCCGAGACCGAGAACGGTGCTCCATGGCCGCCCGCCGGTCCGGGCACGCCCGGCCACCACGGGCGCGGCCACGGTCCTCGCCCGCATGTCAGCCCCGCGCCGATGAACGTGCCGAGTCGTCCCAAGACGATCACGCCCGCGGGGCCGAAGCTCGTCGAGAAGACGGCCGTCAAGCTCAGCGGACCCAAGGTCGTTCGCATCGAGGCGCCCGAGGTCATGGCCAAGCCGCGGGCGCGTCGCGACGCGGACTCAGGTCCGGCGCGCGGCGGGGCCGGAGCGGGTCGCCCCGGGGAAGAAGAGGACAGCGGCGGTCGCAGCCCGAGGCGCAACACGTCCTCGGCGGCGCCGAAGAAGCGGACGGACACGGGCGCCGTTCCGGCCCGCCGGCGCGGCTTTGCCGGTCAGGAAGAGATGCACACGGGCATGTGGCGCCCGCAGGACCTGGCCGAGCGTGAGGCACGGCTCGCGCGCGCGGGCGGGTTCCTCAAGCAGCGTCGCCAGCAGGCCAAGCGGCTCGGGCTCTCCTCGGGCGAGCGGGCCCAGTCGGCCGCGGAGACGGGCGGGGCGGTGAACATCGTCGCGCCGTTCACGATCAAGGACCTGTCGGCGGCGACGGGCGTGAAGGCGGCGGACGTGATCAAGAAGCTGTTCCTGCAGGGCGTGATGGCCACGGTGAACAGCGGGATCGACTCGGCCAAGGCCCAGGAAATCATGATGGAGTTCGACATCGATCTCCACGTGCAGGAGGCCAAGAACGCCGAGGAGGCCGTGAGCAAGGACTTCGAGGACCGCAAGGCCTTCGACGTGCGCCCGCGCGGGCCCATCGTCACGATCCTCGGCCACGTCGACCACGGCAAGACGAGCCTCTTGGACAAGATCCGCAGCGCGAACGTGGCCGCCGGCGAGGCGGGCGGCATCACGCAGAAGGCCAGCGCCTTCCGCACGTCCGTCACCATCGGCGGCGAGCAGAAGTGGATCGTGTTCATGGACACGCCCGGCCACGAGGCGTTCACGGCCATGCGGGCCCGCGGCGCGGCGATCACGGACGTGGTGGTGCTGGTCGTCTCGGCGCCCGAGGGCGTCATGCCCCAGACCGTCGAGAGCATCAACCACGCCAAGGCGGCCAAGGTGCCCATCGTGGTCGCGCTCAACAAGATCGACCGCCCGGACGCGACGGAGGCGAAGATCAACCAGACCCTCGGCGAGCTGGCGGCCAACGGCCTGAACCCCATCGAGTGGGGCGGCGAGACCGAGGTCATCCGCACCAGCGCGACCAAGGGCGTGGGCATCGAGAAGCTCCTCGAGGTGCTCGACCTGCAGGGGCAGGTGCTGGATCTCAGGGCCGACTACGGCGGGCCGGCCCGCGGGACCGTGGTGGACGCCAAGATGGAAGAGGGTCGCGGCCCGGTGGCCGAGATCATCATGCAGGACGGCGAGCTGAAGGTCGGCGACTTCATCGTCGTCGGGCGCGCGTTCGGGCGCGTCCGCGACATCACCGACGATCGGCTGGTCAAGCACAAGAGCCTCGGCCCCGCCACGGTGGCCAAGATCAGCGGCTTCGACAAGGTGCCCGACGCGGGCGACAAGTTCTACATCGTCGATTCGCTCGACAAGGCCCGCGAGGCGGCCGAGCAGCGCGGCGACCGCGAGCGCCAGGCCGAGCTGGCCAAGCCGAAGGTCACCCTCGACAGCCTGCTCACGACCATGAAGGAGACGGGCCTCAAGGAGATCCTCGTCGTGCTCAAGGCCGACGTGCAGGGCTCGGTGGACGTGCTCAAGAACGAGATCGAGAAGGTCAAGACCGAGGAGGTCCGGGCCCGCGTGCTGCACGCGGCCGTGGGCGGCATCACCGAGAGCGACGTGCTGCTGGCCGACGCCTCGAAGGCCGTGATCATCGGCTTCAACGTCATCCCCTCGGGCAAGGCGCGAAACCTGGCCGAGCAGAAGGGCGTGGAGATCCGCTCCTACGACGTCATCTACGAGATCACCGACGACATCCGCAAGGCCGCCGAGGGCCTGCTGGCGCCGGAGATGAGGACGCAGGTCCTTGGGCACGCGGAGGTCCGCAAGGTGTTCAAGGTCAGCAAGGTCGGCACCATCGCCGGCTGCTTCGTCACCGACGGCGTGGTGGAGCGCGATGCGCTCATCCGCGTCACGCGAAACGGGATCGTCATCGAGAACAACCGCAGGCTCGAGCAGCTCAAGCGCGTCAAGGACGACGCCAAGGAGGTCCGCGCCGGCCTGGAGTGCGGCATGAAGATCGTCGGCTACGACGACATCAAGGAGGGCGACATCCTCGAGTGCTACAAGACCATCGAGGTCAAGCGGACGCTCGGACAGGACAAAGCGAAGAGTGAGAAGTGATGGGTGAGAGGTCGCTCCGCGTGGCACCGCTTCACTTCTGACTTCTCACCGACTGCTTCTCACTCACTATGTACATCGCCATCCTCCAGTTCCACATGATGATCGACGGCTCCACGGGCCTGAAGGACAAGCGGCGCGTGGTGCGGTCCATCAAGGACAAACTGCACAGGGACCACATGGTCGCCGTGGCCGAGGTGGACGACCTGGAGACGTGGAACCTCGCCACGCTCGGGCTGGTCGCGTGCAACCGGAGCGAGGCGTACTTGCAGGAGCAGATGCAGGCGATCATCCGGAAGCTCGAGACCCATCCGGCGGCCCGGCTGGCCGACCACGCGCTCGAGATCATCAGCGCCGAGTCCGCGACGGCCGATCCGGTCGATGAGGCCGGCAAGCCGCTCTGGACCGAGGCCGAGAAGCGGGAGGAGGCATGACCACTCCCCACTCCTCGCATCGGATGGAGAAGGTCGAGTCCACGATCGCCCGGGCCGTCCAGCAGGTGATCGCCAGGGGGCTGCAGGACCCTCGCGCCGGCGGGCTCATCAGCGTGGTCAGGGTCGATGTCTCCCCCGACATGGCCACGGCCATGGTGTTCATCTCCGTCTACCCCGAGGAGAAGCAGGAACTGTCGATGCACGCCCTGCGCCACGCGGCCAAGCACATCCGGCGCGAGGCCTCGGAGCTCATGGCCATCCGCAAGATGCCCAGCCTCGACTTCCGCCTCGATCTGAGCCTCAAGCGTCAGGCCGAGGTGTTCGACGCCCTCGCCAAGGCCCGCCAATCGACGCCCGTCGATACAGCCCCAACCTCAGACTCGGCCAATACTTCCCCCGCGCCGGAACGCGACCCCCCTGCCCCCCTGGGCACGGCAGATGGACCGGCGACGGAGGGTCCGTGAGCGCCGCAGACACGAGCAAGGAACTCTCATCGCTGCTCAAGACGCTTCGCGGCCAGTACGCGCAGGTCCTGGGCGCTGCCCAGAGTTCGTGCGTGCTCTTCGATCCGGGCGAGCCGCTGCTGGGGTGCTTTCTCAAGTCGTTCATGCTGTGGGAATCGACGACCGCCAAGGCGGCCCAGGCGATCAGGCGCATCGAGGCCGCGCTGGTGGACTTCAACGAGCTCCGCGCCTGCATGCCCGACGAGATCGTGGGGATCATCGGCGAGCGCTACCCGCGCGCGACCGAGCGGGCCCTGCGGATGCGGACGGCGCTGAACATCATCTACTCGCGCGAGCACCGCGTCACGCTCGAGCCGATCGTGGGGATGGACCGGTCGCAGGCCCGCGAGCACTTCGACCGGCTCGACGGGGTGCCCGCGTTCGTGGCCTCGCGGGTGTGCCTGTGCGGGCTGGCGCACCACGCCGCGCCGGTGGACTCCCGCATCCATCGTCGCCTGATCGAGGCGAAGCTCGTCCACGCCGACAGCTCGCCCGAGGCGGCGGCGGCGCTGCTGGAGAAGAAGTCTCGCCCGGGCGAGCTGCTGGAGACCTACACGCTCTTGCAGGCGTGGGCCGACGACGCGGCGTACACCTCGGCCGAGAGCCATCTGAGCGACCTGCGGCCGCGCCACAAGCCGGTGGCCGAGCACATCCGCAAGGAGCAGGAGGCCCGGCGCAAGGCGGCCCGGCGGGCGAAGCTCGGTCCGGCCCGGGCTCTTCGCAAGAAGAAGGCCGCGAAGGAGCGGACCAGGATGGGCAAGAAGAAGCCCCGCTGAGGGTGGGACGCTCAGAGCATGCCCCTACGATGGACCTCCACCGCAGGAGCGATGCAGCATGGCCGGCCACAACAAGTGGAGCAAGATCAAGCGGAAGAAGCTCGTCACCGACGGGCGTCGGAGCAAGGCGTGGACGATGTGCCTGCGCGCGGTGATGATGGCGGCCAGGCAGGGCGGCGGGGACCCGGAGTTCAACTTCCCGCTCCGCACGGCGATCGACGAGGCCAAGTACCACAACGTTCCCAAGGACAACCTCGAGCGGGCCATCAAGAAGGGGGCGGGCGGCGGCGAGGGGGACGACTACGAGCAGGCCCGCTACGAGGGGTACGGGCCGGGGGGCGTGGCGCTGGTGATCGACTCGCTCACGAACAACAAGACGCGCACGGCCGCGGACCTGCGGCTGATACTCAGCAAGTACGGCGGGAATCTCGGGGCCATGGGGTGCGTGTCGTTCTCGTTCGAGACCAAGGGGCGCATCGTCGTGTCGGCCCCGGCGAGCGACGAGGAGCGGCTCTTTGAGATCGCCGCCGGGGCCGGGGCCGACGACATCCAGTTCGACCCTCCCACCGACGACGACGACATCCCGACGTTCACCATTCTGACGCCGGTGGCGGCGTTCATGGCCGTTCGCCAGGCCTTGGAGGCGGGGAAGTTCACCATCGCCGAGAGCCGCATCGAGCCGATCCCGACGACCAGCGCCCCGACCTCGGGCGACGCGGCCCGGCAACTGCTGACGCTGGTGGATGCCCTCGAGGACAACGACGACGTGCAGAAGGTGTACACCAACGCGGACATCGCGGACGATGTGCTCGCGGAGATGTAGTTCGCCGGCGGTGGCTACACCCCCCTCACCGCTATGGCCCGCACGGACGTGATCGCCTGCGCGGGCTGCCTCAGACCGCTCAGGTCGAGGATCGCGTGGCCGGAATAGCCCACGGTCGCGAGCGTGACGAGATACGCGCCGACATCGAGCCGGCCCGTTCCCGGAATGACGCGGCCCGTTCCGCCGACCGCACCCAGCGACGACGGCACATCGCTCAGGCGTGCGCTCACGGTCCGGCGACCCAGCCGCGCGGCCAGAGCGACCACATCGCCCCCCGAGGCAAGCACGCTCGCGGGGTCGAGCCCGACGCCGATGGCCGCGCTCTCGTCGGCGACGAACGCCGCGTCTGACGGGGGCCGTGCGTGATCGGCAACTCGGACGGATCGCCCCGCGGCGTGGTCGGAGAGGGCGTGGACGACGTCCGGCGGGGTCTTCGCGTGGAGCGAGACCGACACGTTTGCGGGCGTGCCGCCCGACGGGGGGCGCGTGACCACCGAACCGGCGGCCAGCGCGGCCAGGTCGGCCGCCAAATCGATGGCGCCGAGGATGCTCGAGACCGCCCGGTCCACCGTGTCGGGCTTGATCAGGTGCTCGGGCGGAACGAAGACATCCACGCCCGCGAAGGCGAGTTCGCTCCGGCGCAGCAGCGCGGCCAGATCGCGACGCCCGGAGCGGTCGAGTTCGCGCGGGCGGATACCCGGCATGGTCGCGTCGATTCTCGCTCCCCGAGCGCCCGTCGCGGCGAGCCAGGCGATGACCGCCTTGACGCGCCCGCCCCCGGGGGCGGTCGCGAGGGAGGCGATGGCGGCGTGATCGATCCCCGCCATGGCGACGGCGATCGGGGGAAGTCCGTGCGGGAATGTGCCGGGAAATGTGCTCATGGGCTGACGGGGGCGACCCGTCGAGGCCCCCATCGTACCATCCGGGCCATGTCAAACTGGAAGCCCTTCTGCACGGCGATGCACCTGACGGCCCTGGGCCTGTGGGCGGGATCGGTGGCGATGGCCGCGGCGACTGCGGCGGTGGCGTTTCCGACACTCAAGGCCCTCGGGGTCGAGTTGCCCTCGGTTGGGGCGGCGTTCCAGCCCGACGCGTACCGGTTCGCGGCCGGGGCCGTGGCGGCGAGCGTGTTCTTCATCTCGGATGTGGTGGCGTTTGCGTGTGCGATGATCGCGTGCGTCACGCTGCTCGTGCTGATGCTCGGGGGGCACCTTGGGCCGCGTCGGCCCTCGACATACGTCCGGGCGCTGGCCCTGGGGGTGGCCGTGGCGTCGCTGGCGGCGATCCTGTTCGTGGTGACGCCGGGGATCTCCGCCGGGGCCAAGGGGCATCTGGCGGCGGCGAGGGCCGGCGACGAGAAGGCCGCGGCCATGCACAAGCAGGCGGTGGACGACCTGCACCCGATCTCGACGAATCTGCTGGCGGCGGAGTTTGCGTCGGTGCTGGTGGCGCTGTTCCTGGCCGCGTGGGCGGCTGGGGGAGGCGGGCCGGGCGAGGGGCCGCCTGGGGTCTCCGAGGCAGACGGGCGGCCGGCGTATCCCGAGCCGGCGCTCCGGCGGCGCGGGGGGTGATGGACGTGTCAAAGAAACGATCGAAGCCGAAAGACCCCGCCGCAACGCCGACACTCGGCGAGGACATCCCGTTCGATCTGCCCAGGGTCTCGGCGGCGGAGAGACGGCGCGCGGGCGCGCTGATGGAGGCCCTGCTCGCGGAGTATCCCACGGCACACTGCGAGTTGAACTACACCTCGCCGCACGAACTGCTCGTTGCGACGATCCTGTCGGCCCAGACGACGGATGTGGGCGTGAACAAGGCGACGCCCGCGCTGTTCGAGCGGTTCCCGACGCCCGCGGACTACGCGAGGGCCACGCCGGGGGAGATCGAGCCGTACATCAAGTCCACGGGGTTCTTTCGCAACAAGGCCAAGGCGGTGCACCTGGCGATGAAGGAGGTCCACGAGCGGTTCGGGGACACGGTTCCACGGACGATGGCCGAGCTCCTGTCGCTCCACGGCGTGGCCCGCAAGACGGCCAACGTGGTGCTCGGCAACGCCTACGGGATCAACGTCGGGTTTGTCGTGGACACCCACATCGAGCGCCTGAGCAAGCGGTTCGGGCTGGCCCCACACGCGGCGAACGTGGCCCGGATCGAGCGCCGGCTGATGGCCCTGTTCCCGCGAGAGTCGTGGTGCGCCATGTCGCACGCGCTCATCTGGCACGGGCGACGGGCGTGCAAGGCCCGGGGCGCGGCGTGCTCTTCGCATCCGATTTGTGCGAAATACGGCGTGGCGTGCGAGTTGCGGGTGTCGGCTTCTACGAGCCCTTCGCGCGAGCGAAGGACGAAACCGGCAACTCCGAAGAAGTCGCGGGGAGCCTGAGCGGCCAGCCTTCCAGAAACGAAAACCCTCCGCTCGCGCGGAGGGCTCGTACTGGCAATATGGTCGGCGGGAGTCGAACCCACAACCTTCGGCTTCGGAGGCCGACGCTCTATCCAGTTGAGCTACGACCACTCAGGGACGCGGGCTGGATTCCCGCGCCGGAAGACTACGATCGCCCCCTCTCCGAAGCAACGCCTTGAGCCTCTCCCCCACACAAACTCCTTCCCCGAAGCCCGGGGTCGCCCATGCCTCGCCCCTGTGGGCGGTGCTGGCCTTCACGTTCCTGAACTCGATCGGGTCTGGGATCATCTACGGCGGGATATTCTTCCTGGCGATCTCCCGCTACCAGTTCACCACCGGGCAGAACTTCGCCCTGGCCCTGCTCTTCGGCGTCGCGTACATCCCGGGGGCCATGGGCGCGGGACCGGCTCAGCGTCGGCTTCGTCTGCTGGGCGTCACGCCGCGCGGCATCCTTGTCTCGATGATGGTCATGATGGCCACGGTTTGCCTGGTGCCGCTGGGGGTGGATCTGATTGCCCCCGGGAGCAACTCGGCGTGGACGATCTGGCTCGTGGTCGCCGTGTACAGCCCGCTGTCGGGGATGATGTGGCCGATCGTGGAGGCGTTCCTGGCGGGCGGCCGGTCGGATCGGCAACTCCGATCGGCGACGGGGCGGTTCAACGTCGTGTGGTCGTCGGCGATCGTGGCGACGATGTTCGCGATGGCGGTGTTTGTCGAAATGCATCCGCTGGAGGTCATCGCCTCTCTCGCGGGGATCCACCTTCTCGGCATCGCCGTCGTCTTCCGCTTGGACGCCTCGCCCTCGGCCCACAGGCACGAGGAGCACCACCGGCCGGTGGTGTACCGGCAGCTCCTGACGTTCCTTCGCGTCATGCTTCCCGTATCGTTCATGTTCAACAGCACGCTCTCGCCCTACATGCCCACGGCCCTCGCGAACCTCGGCGTGCGGCTGGAATGGCAGACCCCGGCGGCGGCGACGTGGTACTCGGCCCGCGTGCTCACGTTCCTGGTCATGGAGCGCCGGCACGCCTGGCACGGGCGATGGGGAACGCCCATCGCCGGCTCGCTCCTTCTGCTCGGCTCGTTCGTGTGGGTGGTGCTGGTGCCCGTGTTTGCTCCCGCCGGGATCGGGCTGTGGCTGTTCCTCGCCGGGCTGGTGGGGTTCGGCGCGGGCGTGGGGATCGTGTACGCGGCCGCGCTGTACTACGCGATGGAAGTCGGCTCCTCCGGCGTGGACGCCGGCGGGACGCACGAGGCGCTTATCGGGATCGGATACTCGGCCGGGCCGGTGTGCGGGCTGGCCGGGCTGGGGGCTGTCGGATGCGGGCTGGTCGGGGATCGCGGTGCGAGCATGGTGACGGTCGGCGTTGTGGCGGCCCTGGCGCTGGCCGCGGGCGGGATCGCCTTGTTCCGCGCGGCCAGAGTTACCCGAAAACGCAACGACGCCTGAAAACTCTGGCGGATTCCTGCCCGTCCCGCGTCCAAATGATGGTGGTGACGGGACGGCCAAGCCACAGGCCCGGTATCCGTGACTGACGGGCCGTTGCACCGATTGTGCGGGGCGGGGGGCCTTTGGGGGCCACATTTGGGTGAGCTGGCTGTACAACCGTGTGCCTCGAGGCCCCAGTTGGTCGATCCCAGCGTCTCCCGTCGATGTTCCCGTGTCGAGAGAGCCTCGCGGGCGCGGGAATCCGGAACGTACTCGGACGTTTGCTCGTACCCTCTGCGGCGGCCATGCCGGCCGCGACATACAGGAGTTTCCATGAACATTTGTCTGGCCCGGCTTCGCCTGCTGACCGCGTTCACCGGATGTGCCCTGAGCGTGGCGGCGATGGCGGTGGCGGCCCCCCCGCCCGAGGCGCCCGCGCCGGCACAGGTGACGACGCTCGACGGGCTGTCGATCCGCACCTGGACCGACGCCCACACCGGCAACATCGAGGACATGCTCACGCAACTGCGGAGCGTGCCCGCGGGCGATTCCCCGGGGCTGGCCGCGCTGCGGGCCAACGCCGAGTCGCTGGAGAAGAACCTCGCCAAGCGCGAGGATCTTCGGACGAAGAAACTCGATGAACTCAACAAGAAACTCGACGAGCAACTGGCCAAGGACGGGCCGGATGCGCTGAGCGAGGCCGTCAAGGTCGCCGTGGAGATGTACCTGGTGGCCAAGCCCCAGGCGAAGGACTCGTTCAAGGCCGATCCGAAGATCAAGGACCTGATCGCCAAGGCCGACAGGGCGGCCCGCGAGAACGAGAAGAACGGAAACTGGTTCAAGGCCAACGAGCTGTTCTACCGGCTGCACCTGCTTCTGGAGGAGGAGGGCACCTACAAGCCCGACACCAAGCGGCTGGGTCTGCGGCTGAACATGATCCGCACGTACGCGCCCGAGGAGTTCTGGAAGCTCCGCAACGACGAGCGGCTCAAGGAGAAGAAGCCGGCCCTGCCGCCGTACAACGGGCTGGGCGAGGATTTCCACGACCGGCTCCAGGGCGTGGAGCCGGGGATGGTGTTCAACGCGTTGCGGGCCTCGGCCCGCCAGCAGATCGACACGCGCCCCGACGCCAACCCCCGCATCACGCTCAAGGACATCCTGCTCAGCGGCATCGACTCGCTGCGCACGCTGGTGACGACCACGGACCTGAAGACGGCGTTCCCCGCCCTGGGCGACAAGGAGAAGTCCGACGAGTTCCTGGCGTTCCTCGACGGCTGGACGGACCGGCTCAAGACCCCGGGCATGATCGCCACGGACAAGTCGCTCTCGTCGTTCATGGCCGAGGCGCTCGACACGAGCAGGAAGACCATCGCCCTCGGCGACACCGTGGTCATGCACGAGTTCGGCAACGGCGGCATGTCGCGCCTCGACGATTTCTCCGCCATCATCTGGCCCGATGAGATCGCCCGCTTCAACCGCATGACCGAGGGGAACTTCCGAGGCGTGGGCGTGCAGATCCAGATCGACGACGAGTCGCAGATGATCAAGGTCGTCACGCCGCTGGAGGGCACGCCCGCCCAGCGGGCCGGCGTGCTCGCGGGCGACATGATCAAGAAGATCGACGGCAAGTCGGCCGTGGGCATCTCGCTCAACCAGGCCGTTGACCTGATCACCGGCCCCGTGGACACCGACGTCACCATCACGATGGAGCGCAAGACCGAGCAGACCGACCCGGACGGCAAGCCGATCACGCGGGACGTCGACTTCCACCTGCAGCGCCAGATCATCCCCCTCGCGAGCGTCAAGGGCTGGCGGCGCACCGGGGCCAAGGAGGACGACTGGGACTGGATGATCGACCCGATCAACCGCATCGGGTATATCCGCCTGCTGCAGTTCACCGACAACACCACCGACGACCTGCGTGCGGCCGTGCGGGGCATGCAGGCGAGCGGCCCCCTCAACGGGCTGATCCTCGACCTGCGCTTCAACCCGGGCGGCCTGCTCACCGAGGCCGTGGGCGTGGCGAACGTGTTCATCGACCACGGCACCATCGTCTCCACCGAGGGCGCCGTGCCGGGCGAGGTGAAGTCCGCCTCCCCGGGCCTGTCTCTGCTCGAGGACACGCCGGTGGTCTGCCTCATCAACGAGGGCTCGGCCTCGGCCAGCGAGATCGTCTCCGGGGCCATCCGCCACTACGCCGACAAGGGCGAGATCAGGGCGGTGGTCATCGGCCAACGCTCCTACGGCAAAGGGAGCGTGCAGAACGTCTGGCCGCTCACCAACGACCCGATGAAGGGCGCGAAGATGAAGCTCACCACGCAGTACTACAAGCTCCCCGACGGCCACATCCTCCACCGCAAGCCCGGCTCGACGGTCTGGGGCGTGGAGCCCCACCTGAAAATCGACGAGCTGCTCGAGAGCCAGTCCGAGGCCCTCAAACTCCGCACCGACGCCGACGTCCTCCCGATCGATGCCAAGGGCAACGTCGTCACCGACGCCGACAAGCCGCACCCGGACCCGCAGAAACTCCTCGACGACGGGCTCGATCTGCAGCTCCAGGCCGCCCTGGCGGTGCTCCAGGCCCAGTCGGTCGCCAAGACCCAGGTGCAGGCCCGGATCCCGGACCCGCAGCCCCGCCGCTGAACGAACCGTCCCGACCGAGTCCGAGCAGTTTCCAAACGCCCGCCGCGCACCGGCGGGCGTTTTTCTTCCTACCATTGGGCGAACGCCCGCGAGCGGCCCGTCACGCCCGCTCCACGCACTCTCGACCCCGCAAGGACCGCCCATGGCCTCAGCCACCAAGGCTTCGGAATCACCCGAGTCAACCACCAAACCGGTCGCCCACCGCGGCCTGTCGAGCAAGCTCCCCTCGCCCACCATCCACGGCTGGCTCAAGGACATGATGCTCATCCGCGAGTTCGAGATCCGCTGCGCCCAGGCCTACCAGCAGGCCAAGATCGGTGGGTTCTGCCACCTGTACATCGGGCAGGAGGCGTGCGCCGTGGGCACCATCAACGCCGTCAACGCCGACGATCCGGTGATCACGGCCTATCGCGACCACGGGCACGCCCTCGCCCGCGGTATGGACCCGGGCGCGTGCATGGCCGAGATGTTCGGCAAGAGCACCGGGTGCGCCAAGGGCAAGGGCGGGTCGATGCACATGTTCGACCGGCCGAACTGGCTCTTCGGCGGGCACGGGATCGTCGGGGCCCAGACGGCCCTCGGGGCGGGCCTGGCGTTCGCGGCGCGCTACGAGTGGGAGGTGCTCAAGAAGGCCGTGACACGCCCCGACGGCACGCCGGCGGACCCGGGCGAGAACATCCCGGCGAAGAAGAAGGTCTGCCTGTGCTATCTCGGCGACGGCGCGCTGAACCAGGGCGTGCTGCACGAGGCGATGAACCTCGCGGGGCTCTGGGACCTGCCGGTGATCTACATCGTCGAGAACAACCGGTACTCCATGGGAACCTCCATCGAGCGGGGCACGACGATGGCCCACGATCTGCGGGCCAAGGGCGCGGCGTACGGCATCGAGTCGCTCCGCATCGAGGAGGACGAGGGGCTGGACATCCTGCGGCTCTACGACAAGTTCCGGCCCTTCGCCGAGGAGTGCCGCGACAAGCAGCGCCCCGGCTTCGTGGACCTGCACACCTACCGCTACCAGGGCCACTCGATGTCGGACCCGCAGAAGTACCGGACCAAGGACGAGGTCGAAGCGGTGAAGCAGAAGGACTCGATCGACCAGCTCGCGCTGTATTGCATGAACGAGCGCAAGAGCCTGAGCGAGGAGCAGTTCATCGCCATGCAGCGGGAGGTGAAGGAGGCGGTGGCCCGGGCGATCAAGTTCGCGGAGGAGTCGCCCATCCCGGACATCTCCGAGTTGTACACGGACGTGTACGCCAACCCGATGAAGAACCTGAGCCCGACGCGGGAGTATGCGCACGGGGCGAAGAACCCGCTGCTGTAGCGTCCGGCAGGGCACGCGGCACGAGCAAGCAACGCATGATCGGCGCGACCAACACCCTCGCCCAGCAGGGCACATTCTCCACCTTCGTGGGCTTCTACTGCTGCGCCATCCCGCTCGGCTTCGGCCTCGCGCTGGCGATCGTGTACTTCGGCGTGCGCTACTTCGCCAACCGGCGCCGGTAGGGCTCAACCCCCGAGGGTTCGTCCGAACAGATCGAAGGTCTGGCCCGTGGCGATCGCGATGCCGATGGCCGCGCCGAAGACGAAACTGGCGATGAATGTGGCCAGGTAGAGCGAGCGGCTGTACTTGTCCTCGTTGAAGAGCAGGTTGAACACCAGGAAGCCGAGCCCGGCGACGAAGTTCACCAGCGGCACGATCATGCACACGCCGCACACGCCCCAGATCGTCTGACCGTTCTTAAACGCCGCGACGGTCCCGCCGATCCACGCGATCAGGCTCGCGACCGCGAGCACGATCAACGACACCAAGAACCCCTCCGCCCCGACCAGCGGCAGGCACGCCACGGCGCTGAGGATCAGCGTCTCGACGAGCAGGAGTTTCCAGAACGAGGGCCCCGCCTCTCCGGAGGCGTACTTGTTGTGGTACTTGCCCGACGCGGCCTTCGGCTCCTTCGCCTGCTTGTCGCGGATCACCGCCGTCCGCAGCGACTTGCCCGTCTGCGTGTTGAACCCGCAGCGCGTGCACAGCACCGCCCCGCCCGGCATCGGGTTGCCGCACTCCGTGCACATCGCCGAGTTGAGCATCGGCGACGCGGCGATCAGCCCGCCCAGCACATTGCCGTCACCCATCGGCCTGGCGACCGGGGGCGCCTTCGGGGGCGGGGCGGGCGTGCCGCCGCCGGCCCGCTGCTTCGCCGCCGCGGCCGCCTTCTCGTGGCACGCGCCGGCGCACATGTAGCGACCGGCGGCATCCTTGACGCGCGGCTTTCCCGCGACGTCCTGGCCGCACACCACGCAGGTCTTCGACGCCGACTCGGCCGCCATGTGCCAACCCTCCGGACAACCGACATGCCCCCGCCGGGTCCCACCTCCCCCGCCTCGGAGCATACCGCGCCTTGGCTTTCCCATCCCGATCGGGTCGAACCCCCTACAGTTCCCGTTTCACACCCCCACACCTGACCAACCCCAAACATGCCCCTCACCCTCGACCCCACCACCAGCCATGTGATCCCCGAAGGCACGCGCGAGATCGCCTTTCGCGAGGCCCTTCGCGAGGCGATGAGCCAGGAGATGCGCCGCGACCCCCGCTTGTTCCTCCTGGGCGAGGAGGTCGCCGAGTACAACGGCGCGTACAAGGTCTCGCAGGGCATGCTCGACGAGTTCGGCCCCCACCGCATCATCGACGCCCCCATCAGCGAGAACGGCTTTTCCGGCCTCGCCGTCGGCGCGGCGATGTACGGCCTGCGGCCCATCATCGAGTTCATGTCGTGGTCGTTCTCGCTGGTCGCCGCCGACCAGCTCCTCAATAACGTCCCCAAGATGCTCTACATGTCCGGCGGCCAGTGGGGCTGCCCGGTGACGTTCCGCGGCAACAACGGCGCGGGCGGACAGCTCGGTTCCACGCACTCGTGGACGATCGAGTCGATGTTCGCCACCGTGCCCGGCGTGAAGATCGCGATCCCCTCCTGCCCGGCCGACGCCAAGGGCCTGCTCACCACCGCCATCCGCGATGAGGACCCCGTCTTCCACCTCGAGTCCGAGCGCATGCTCTCGGACAAGGGCGCGGTGCCCGAGGGCGACTACGCGATTCCCTTCGGCCAGGCCGCGCTGCGGCGCGGCACGTGGTCGGGCGAGCGCGACTCGGACATCACGCTCGTCTCCTTCGGCCGCCCGGTGAACTTCTGTATTGAAACGGCCGACGAACTCGCCAAAGAGGGGATCGCCTGCGACGTGCTGGACATGCGCACCGTCCGCCCGCTCGACATCGACTCGGTCCTCGAGTCCATCAAGCGGACCAACCGGATCGTTGTGGTGGACCAGTGCTGGCCCTTCGCCAGCGTCGCCAGCGAGGTGATCACGCAGGTCTGCGAGCGGGGCTTCGACTACCTCGACCACCAGCCCGTCCGCGTGAACACCGACGATGTGCCCACGCCCTACGCCAAGAACCTCGAGGCCGAGTACCTGCCCCACAAGGGGAAGATCATCGCGGCCGTGCGTTCCGCTCTGCCTTCCCGCTAGCGCCCATGATGGATCACGCGGAGATCACGCCCCGGCAGAAGGTGGAGAACTACCACTTTCCCGCCGACGCCCACCTCCTCGACCCCGCGTCGGGCCTGCTGTACTGCGCGATCCCCAAGGTCGGGTGCAGCACGGGCAAGCGGTGGTTCCTCTCGATCGCCGAGCCCGGGATTCTCGACGGGCCGAGTCCCCCGGACATCCACAGCCGCTGCCGCGAGCGGTGGGCCCTGGCTCTCATCGAGGATCGTGCCGAGCGGGCGCGAGGGTCTCTCGGCGGGCTCGCGTTCGCCGCGGTCCGCCACCCGCTCGATCGCATCGCCTCGGCGTACACGGAGAAGTTCGCGGCGGTGTACCGACGCGACCTGTTCCTTCCGGCGAACGAACTCGCCGCGCGAGTCGAAGCGGCCCGGGCCGGCGGCACCACGGGCGTCTCGTTCGCGGAGTTCGTCGAGCATCTCACCGCGGCGCCCGATGAGGCGCTCGACTCGCACTGGCGGCCGCAGGCATCGTTCCTCCGACTCCGCAACGACTACCTCATCGCGCCGATCGAGCGCCTCACGGACACGCTCGGGCTCATCGGCGAATCGCTCGGACACGGGCCGGTCGGGCCGGACTCGGTCAACCTCACGCCCTACTCGGAGGATCCCGCCGCGGATCCGCCCGAGGTGCTCTCGAAGCGGTCCAGCACGGATCTGTACGCGGCGGACATCCGCCCGCGGGCCGCGGGCCTGTACACCGATCGCCTGCGCGACCTGGTCCTCGCACGCTTCGCCGCCGACGTGGACCTGTATCGACGGGCCCGGGAGGCGTGGTCCGAGTCATCGGTGCGCCGGTCGATCCACCGGTTCCGGTCCCCCGTGCGGGGAGTGGCCACCCGCGCGGCGTCCCCTACCATGTCCACCGAATCGGCCGGGATTCCCGCCCGGTCGTGATGCAGGAGTTCTCGATGGCGATCGAAGTCAAGATGCCCCGCCTCTCCGACACCATGGAGCAGGGCACCGTCGTGCGCTGGGCCGTCAAGCCCGGGCAGAGAGTCAAGAGCGGCGACGTCATCGCCGACATCGAGACCGACAAGGCGACCATGGAACTCCAGACCTTCGACGACGGCACCGTCTCCGACCTGGCCGTGGCCGAGGGGGCGACGGTCAAGGTCGGCACGATCATCATGACCCTCGCCGAAGCCGGTGAGTCGGTCGGGACAAAGGCCCCAGCCGCGGCCGAGAAAACCGAGTCGTCCAAGCCCGCCCCGGCCAAGCCGGCGGCGGCCGCCTCGTCCGGCTCGTCTTCGACCGCCAGCGCGGCCCCCGCCAAGTCGGCCCCCGCCCACCCACCCGCGGCCAATGGCGAGCGGGTGTTCGCCTCGCCGCTGGCCCGGAAGATCGCCGGAGAGTCCGGCGTGGACCTGCACGGCGTGCACGGGAGCGGCCCGAGCGGACGCATCGTGCGAAAGGACGTGGAGGCGGCAATTGGTTCGGGTACCCCGCCACTCCGTGGCGGTGGCACGGACTCGCCCCACCAAGCCCCCGCCGCGGAGCGTCGGGGTACCCAGGAACCCGCGAAGATCTCCAACCTCTCCGCGGGCGGCGTGCCCGGCGTGGCCCTTCCGCCGAGCGGCTCGCCGCTCCAGTCGCGGACGATCGCGCTCTCGAACATGCGTGCCACGATCGCCAAGCGGCTGGTGCAGTCGAAGGCGACAATCCCCCACTACCAGGTCACGGTCGCCGCGCGGATGGATGCGCTGCTGGCCCTGCGAGCCCAACTCAACGAGCAACTCGCCTCGCAAGGGGTGAAACTCAGCGTCAACGACTTCCTCGTGCGGGCGTGCGCCATCGCGATGCACCAGCACCCGCACGTGAACTCGCGCTGGAACGACGCGGGCTCGAACGGTAATCCGTCGATCGACCTGCTCCCGGACATCAACATCGGCGTCGCCATCGCCCTGCCCCTCAACGACAAGGGCGAGGGCGGCGGGCTCGTGGTCGCCACCCTGCGCCAGGCCGACCGCCTCGGCTTGCGGCAGATCTCCGCCGACACCAAGCGCCTGGGCGAGAAGGCCCGCGCCAAGGGCCTCTCCATCGAGGAAATGTCCGACTCCACATTCACCATCTCCAACCTCGGCATGTTCGGCGTCGAGCACTTCACGGCGATCATCAATCCGCCCAACGTGGCCATCCTCGCCGTCGGCGCGGCCGTCGAGCAGCCCGTCGTCAAGACCGACCCGAAGACCGGGGCCAAGACCATCGGCGTCGGCCATGTCATGCAGATGACCATGTCCAGCGATCACCGGATCGTCGATGGGGCCATGGCCGCGCAGTATCTGGCGACGGTGAGGGAACTGCTCGAGAAGCCGGCGACGCTGCTGGTGTGAACTATGACCACGCACCGGAGGACGGCCATACTACTCGGCTTGCTGGTGGGCCCGCTGGCGGGAATAGGCTTCGGGATAGCACTCGCTTCTCGGGACTGGGATCACTCGCCACTCTTGGGTTCACACCAGCCGCTTGCAGGTGGCATCATTCTCGGGGTGCTCGTGATGCTGCTCTTCGCGGCTTCGGGCCTGTGTCGCAAAGCCTGAAGGGGCCCTCTCCGGATGCACGACCCACCCCCCACGACCCCCTCGGTCATCGTGTCGATCCTGATCCTGCTCGCCGCGGCGGGCGTCGTGGCGATGTTCATCATCCCGCTCACCAACCAGTGGTTCTGGCCGGTCGCGGGGGCGGTCTGCACGACCATCGCGCTGGCGTGGCTGATCCCCCTGCGAACCAAGTCCTGAGCCTATGGACACCCCGCGAACCACGCGTTGAGAAACGTGAAGATGTCCGCGACGGCGAGCGTGCCGCTCCCGTCGAAGTCCGCCGCGCACACGGGCTCGACGGTGACCACGGCGGGCGCGCTGGTCTGGGAGCCGCAGGACCCGGAGACGACGCAGTCGTACGTCCCGGTGTCGTAGCTCCCCGCCGCGTCGATCTGCAGCGTGGGCCCCGTCGCCCCCGTGAGCCCGCGGGCGTTGACAAGGTTGTTCGTGTTGAGCCGCCACTGGTAGGTCAGCCCGGTGCCGGTGGCGGTGACGCTCAGCGAGAACGGGTGGCCCGCGCCGACGCTCAGGCCCCCGGAGGCGGAGGTGATGGCCGTGGAGGCGCACCCGCCGAACTCGTGGGCCCCGATGTCGCACTGGGCCACGCCGACGCCGTCTCCATCGACGGGCCGGCTCGTGCCGAACAGGTCGGGGGCCACGCAGAACGCCCCGGTCCCCGCGTCGATGCACGGCGAGCCGGGCAGGATGTGGGCGTCGCCCAGCGCGGCCAGCAGCGGATCGGCGGAGATCGTGCCGGTTCCGGCCACGACGTTGAAGACGTTGGCCGTGGCGTTCGACCACAGGTCGCAGTATGTGATGGTGACAGTGCCCACCCCGCCGCGATACACGCCCCATCCCGCGCCGCGGACGACGATGGTGTTGTGCACGCCGACGGCGCCGTTGCCCGTGGTGCGCACGCCGTAGGTCGCGTTCATGTCGAGCGTGCACCCGACGATGGTCGTGGTTCCCGCCGCGCTGTCCACCTGGACGCCCGCGGTGTTGTTGAGGAACATCGTGGAGTTCTGGATCGTCGCGGTCGCCGAGCCCCCCACGCTCACGCCGACCGCGCACCCGGAGATCGTCAGGCGCGAGAGCGTCGGGGATCCGGCGTTGACGGCGATGCCGGACGACTGGCACGCCACAATCGTCGTCGCCGTCACCTGCAACACCGCGCCGGGCGCGTTGGAGTTCACGCCGTTGATCGCGTGCCGGATCACCGCGCCGGAGATGTTCACGCTCGTCGCGGTCGGATCGGCGTAGATCCCCCACCACGACCCGGCCACGATCCCCGTCTGGGCCTGGAACGTGACCGGCGATGCGGGCGTCCCGGCGACCGTGAGCGTTCCCTTGACATTGATCTCGACTCTCGCGCTGTCGAAGCCGGCGGCGAGCGCATCGCTGGTGGCGACCAGCACCGTCACGCCCGGCTGGATGGTCAGGAACGCGCCGGCCGGGACGGCGATGTCGCCCTGCACGATGTACGGACTGCCGGCGGTCGTCCATGTCTGGTTGATGATGTTCCCGCCGGGGATGATCGTGTCGGCGCGAGCCAATGGCGAGACCATCGCCGCCGCGACCAGCGCGGAGCAAAACGCCCGTTGGGAACACATCGACACGAGAACGCCTCCCGGACGAGCCCACGCGAGAATCGGGCCGCCGCGACGTAAGTGTACATCAGGACAACACTTACGCCACACGAATACCAGCGACCAGGTTCACCGGAAATCCGAGAGTTGCCCACTTTCACACGGGCGGTGCGTTCCGCCCCGGCCGGGCCTTACCGAAGCCCGTATTCCTTGAGCTTGCGGTAGAGCGTCCGCTCGCCGATGCCGAGGAGTTTCGCGGCCTGCTCGCGGTTGCCCGCCGTCAGCCGGAGGGTCTCGCGGATAGCCCGCTTCTCGATGAGTTCCAGGCTCGTCCCCGCCAGCGAGACCGTCCCCGCGGCCCCGGAGGCGTCGCTGGTGTCCGGGGCGTCGGCCTCGGGGCCGTCGGCCGTGCGGACGTCGTCGGGGATGTGGCGGACGTCGAGCGTGGCCGGCCCGGCGCCCGTCTGGGTCCCCTCGCCGATGGACATCACCACCATGTTCTGGATGACGTTGAGCAACTGCCGGACGTTGCCGGGCCAGGAGTACGCCGTGAGGCGCATCATCGCGGCATCGCTGATATCCGGGGGGGTGGCCGTCGGGCCGAGAGACTGCGAGGCGAAGCGGGCGATGGCGTGGCGGGCGATGCGGGGGATATCCTCGCGCCGCTCGCGGAGGGCGGGCAGATGGATGTGCGCGCCCTTGATGCGGTAGTACAGGTCCTGCCGGAACGACCCGGCCTCGACGGCCTTCTGCAGGTCCTTGTTCGTCGCGCTCACAAAGCGGACATCGACCTTGCGCGAGTCGTTCGAGCCCAGCCGCACGACCTCGGCGTTCTCCAGCGTGCGGAGCAACTTGGCCTGCATGGTGAGGGGCATGTCGCCGATCTCATCGAGGAACAGCGTGCCGCCCTTGGTCCACACCGGCGAGCCGCTCGCGGGCACGGTTCCGCCGCTGGCGTACTCGAACACGCCCTCGCGTTCCTTGTCCGCCCCAGTGAACGCCCCGCGGACGTGCCCGAACAGGGCGTCCTCGAGCAGCGTCTCGCTCTGGCCGGCGCAGTTGAAGGCCACGAACCGATTCTTGGTGCGGGGCGAGTTGCGGTGGATCGCCTGCGCAATGAGTTCCTTGCCCGTGCCGCTCTCGCCGGTGATGAGCACCGGAATGTTCGACGGGGCCACCGCCCGCACAGTCGCCAGGATCCGCTTCATCGGCTCCGAGCCCGCGACGATGCCCTCGAAGCCGTCGTGCTGGACGAGTTCGGCCAGCCCGGCCGCGCCGTTGCGGCCCGCGGGGTCGATCCCCGCCGTGGCCTCGTGCCGGAGCAGCACCGTCTCCGCCGCGCGGTTCACCAGTTCGCGGAACACCGGCAGGTCGAGCGGCTTCTCGATGAAGTCGTAGGCCCCGTACTTGAACGCGGCCCGGGCCGTGGCGACGTCCCCGTGGGCGGTCACCATGATCGTCTCGGCCTGCGGCTGGGCCTTGCGGGCGTGCTCGAGGACCACGAGCCCCGCGTCCGCCCCGTCGGGCGCAACGCCGTCCTTGCCCGCCGAGTTGGGCATCCGCAGGTCGGTCACGACCACGTCGAACTGGCCGTGGCGGAGCTCGTCGAGTGCCCCGGGAACCGAATGCACGATGGTGCAGACGTGCCCGCCCCCCGCGGCCCGCTTCAGGGCCTCGGCCATGACCTCCGCGTGCTCCGTCTCGTCATCGACAATGAGAATCTGCGCGGCGAGTTTGTCGGAACCTGTGGACATCCGCGAATGCTAGCGACGGCGAGCGCCCCCCGTCGCCGCTCAACATCCAGCAAACCAGGCATTCAGGAAGTCGAAGATATCCTGCACGGCCAGCCCATTGCCGTTGAAATCCGCATCGGGATTGCCGGCGAACCAGGCGTTCAAGAAGTCGAAGATGTCCTGGACGGCCAGGCCGTGCGAACGGTTGAAGTCGCCGGGACAGAACGCTTGGATGTTGAACGGCAGATCCCAGATATCGAACCAGGAACTGTTGTAGTACTGCTGTGCGTTCGCGTTGGCCGGGTGCGGCGTGACGAAGATCGACTGGGGGTTGGGGCTCGCGGTGATGGCGGTATCGCCCACGGCCGAAACGACCATCCAATACGTGCCGTTCGCGAGCTTCGGCGCCCACGACATGTCAACCGTCAGACGTGTGATCGGTCGCAACGCGCTGGGCGTGCCGCTGCTGCCGAGGCGATAGGCCCCCGACCACGCGCTGGAGACCAGTCGATTGGTGGTGAAGTCCCCGCCGATGAGGGCTCCTCCGGCGGAGGGCCGCCCGTCGTAGATCGCCACATAGAACGCGCCGAACTGCACGTTGGTCGTCGCCGAACTGGTCTGCACGCCATAGAAGGTCATGCTCGACAGGTGGAGACCTCCACCCGGGGCCCCGCTGACGGTGAAATCGTCGGCGAGACGGATAGGGCCTCCGGAGGCCGTCGCGGCATTGGCGTTGAAGCTGATGCTGATCACCGAACTCTCCGCCTGGCTCACTTCGGCCCCGGCGTTCACACCTGTCCCCACGCCAGTCACGAACTGCCCGTTGTCGAACACGGTGACATCGGCACGGGCGTTCCGACCTACCGCCCCCAGCGCCATTGCGCCCGCCATCAGCATCGCCGCGATCGCAGGTCCGCCGCTCCTCACGCACAACACAATCATGGGCTGCCTCGCTTTGGTTCGCCTCGACCCGATGCTCCGACCCGGATCATTGTGCGCGTTTCTCCGCCCAAAGGCAAGCCCCGGCGTCGGCGATGCGTCGGCGCACGCCAAAATGAGCAATCTCCCTCGCCCCTGCCCGGGCACGAACATTCTCCCTGTCCGTCATCGCGAAACACCATGAAAACAGAGCCCCCGGACCCCACCCGACAGCCGGCCCAAAAACACGCAAAACATGCGGGAAAACAGCGTGTTCTCCATCTCTGATTTGCGTCGCATGTCGCGTCCGTTTTGCCTACCATTGCCGACCCAAAAACAGCCCCCGGAGCGGGGCTTCCGGCCCCCTGTTTTCGCCCCTTCCGCGGCCGCCAACGACGGAGATTCGCACGGATGCCCGACACCGAAAAGACCTCCAAGAAGCCCGCCTCCGGATCGAGCGGCAACGCCGCAAACGGCGCCGCGTCGGCATCGAACGGGAGCGGCTCTCCGCAGCCCTCCAAGCCCGTCGAGGTCTCGGCCGGAGCCGGATCGTCCGCCGCGGCCGACCCGAGTGGCACGGGTGGCGGGGGTGGCGGGGGGTCGCCCCCTTCGGACCTGCCCCCCGGCGTGAGCAACGCCGGCGACGGCGGCGGGAACATCTCCGACGTCCAGATCGAACGTGAACTCCAGGACTCGTACCTCACGTACGCGATGTCCACGATCATGGACCGGGCCCTGCCCGACGTCCGCGACGGGCTCAAGCCCAGCCAGCGACGCATTCTTGTCGCGATGAACGATCTGAACCTGCGTCCCGGGCGCAAGCACGTCAAGTGCTCCAAGATCGTCGGCGACACCATGGGCAACTACCACCCCCACGGCGACCTCGCCCTCTACGGCACACTGGTGGGCATGGCCCAGAAGTGGCGCATGCGCACCCCGCAGGTCGATCCGCAGGGCAACTTCGGCTCCATCGACGGCGACTCCCCCGCCTCCATGCGGTACACCGAGGCCCGCATGACCCAGGCCGCGGTGGACATGCTCGACGACCTGAAACTCGACACCGTCGATTTCCAGCCCAACTACGACGACCGCCTGATGGAGCCCACGGTGCTCCCGGCCAAGTTCCCCAACCTGCTCGTCAACGGCGGCGTGGGCATCGCCGTGGGCATGGCCACCAGCCTCGCCCCGCACAACCCCGTCGAGGTGCTCGACTCCATCATCCGCGTGCTCGAACGCCCCGAGGTCCCCCTCGGCGAACTCATGACCGACGTGGTTGACGACAAGGGCGTCGTCGTCCGGCGCGGCGTGAAAGGCCCGGACTTCCCCACCGCCGGCATCATCCTCGGCCGTCAGGGCATCGTGGACGCCTACGCCACCGGGCGCGGTCGCGTCACCATCCGCGGCAAGGTCCACACCGAGAACATCCCCGGCGCCAAGGACCGCACCCAGATCGTCATCGACGAGATCCCCTACGGCCTCAACCAGACCTCGCTCATCGAGAAGATCAAGGAGGCCGTGGAGGGCGAGCGCATCACCGATGTTTCCGACGCCCGCAACGAGTCGGGTCGCGAGGCCCAGAGCCGCGTCGTCATCGAGCTCAAGCGCGGGGCCGACCCGGCCGTGGTCGAGAACCAGTTGTACCAGTTCACGCCGCTGCAGCAGACCTTCAGCATCCACAACATCGCGCTGGTCAACCGCCAGCCGCGAACGCTGAGCCTGCTGGAGATGATCCGCTACTACATCGAGCACCGGACGGTGGTCATCCGCCGGCGCACGTCGTTCCTGCTCAACGAGGCCCGGCAGAAGGCCCACAAGATCGAGGGGCAGATCTACGCGGTCTGCGATATCGACCAGGTCGTCAAGCTCATCCGCTCGAGCTCGACCAAGGCGGAGGCCATCGAGCGGCTCATGCTGCACAAGTTCCGCATCGCGGGCTCTCCGATCATGGAGAAACTGCCCGACCGCCTGAAGGAGATCGTCCGCAAGGCCCCCGACGGCGTCTCCCTTTCTCGCGTGCAGGCCGAGACCATCTGCGACATGCGGCTCTCGCAGCTCGTGGGCCTCGAGATCGAGCGCCTGGCCCAGTCCTATCGCGACCTGGTCGCCCAGATCGAGGACTACGAGGACATCCTCGCCCGCCCCGAGCGCGTCCGCGCCATGATCAAGGCCGACTGCGAGGAGATGCGGGTCCGCGTGCTCGCCGTCAAGCACCCCCACGACCCCAAGCGCTCTCTCGCCGACCGACTCACCGAGATCCAGGACGGCGGCGACGGGGCCGACATCGACATCGGCGCCCTCATCCAGGTCGAGGACATGGCCGTCACCATCTCCAACCAGGGCTACGCCAAGCGCGTCGCGCTGAACACCTACCGCCAGCAAGGGCGCGGCGGGAAGGGCATCATCGGCGGAGCAACCAAGGAAGAGGACTTCATCGAGCACATGTTCGTCGCCTCGACCCACGACGACCTGCTCTGCTTCACCAACACCGGACGCGTCTTCAAGATCAAGGTCTACGAGCTCCCCGAACTGCCGCGCACGAGCAAGGGCCGGGCCATCGTCAACCTCGTGAGCCTGAAGGAAGGCGAGAAACTCCGGGCCTTCCTGAACATCAAGGACTTCGAGGCCGGGAGCCACTTTCTGACCTTCGTCTCGCGCCACGGCATCGTCAAACGCACGCCGCTCAAGGACTACCGCAACGTCAACACCGGCGGCCTCATCGCCGTGGGCCTCAAGGAGGGCGACGAGATCTTCGACGTGCTCGAGACCACCGGCAACGACGACGTCCTCCTGGCCACCGCCAGCGGCATGTCGATCCGGTTCGATGAGTCCGACGCCCGCGTCATGGGCCGCCCCGCGGCGGGCGTGAAGGGCATCGAGCTCGCCGAGGGCGACTACGTCATCGGGGCCGTCCGCGTGCAGATGCGCCGAAACCCCGACGAGACCACCACGACCATCGATCCCACCATCGCCCTGCTCACCATCTCCGAGAACGGCTACGGCAAGCGGACGCTGGTGGACGAGTACCGCGTGGCCCCGGAGTCCGGCCCGATGCGGTCGCAATCCCGCGGCGGCAAGGGGCGCGTGGACATCGACGCCTCGGAGCGCAACGGCAAGTCCGTCGCGGCCCTGGGCGTCAAGCCCGGCGACGACGTCGTGGTCACCACCAAGAACGGCATGACCGTCCGCATGCCCGTGGCCGAGATCCGCGAGACCGGGCGCGGCACGCAGGGCGTCCGCGTCAGCAAGCTCGACGAGGGCGACAGCGTCGTCGCCGCGGCCCGCGTCGCCTCCGAAGACTGAGCCCTCTTTCTCTGTTCACCTCTCACTCTCCGCTTCCCGTTCCCCCCCCACCACCCATGCCAACCGAATGGTCCGAAGGCATCTTCCTCTGCGACCTCGCCGACGAGCCCGAGCTCTCCGAGGAGTTGTCGGCCGTCTTCGGTCAGCTCAAGAAGACGCCCCCCGACAAACTCCCCCACGTGGTGCTCAACTTCGGGGGCGTGTCGTACATGAACTCGTCGCAGATCGCCGCGTTGCTGCGCCTGCGCAAGCTCCTCGCCGAGGCCGCGCCTCCCAAGCAGCTGGTGCTGGCCGCGCTCCAGGACGAGGTCTGGTCGGTCCTGCTGCTCACCGGGCTGGACAAGGTCTTCCAGGTCTCTCCGGACACGATGACGGCCCTGGCCCGCGTGCAACTCGACGGGGCCGACGGCACCGGATCGGCCTGACCGCGCCGGGCCGCCCCGAGCCCGGTACCGAGCCCTCGGCGGGGCTCACCGATGGCCCCGCCCGCCCGAGTGAAATCTCGGACCGCACGAGGAGCCCCAACCGCCACGGTGGCCGCCATAGCCGTGGGATCCGTGCCCGCCGTAGGCAATCCCGTGGTAGCCGCATCCCGTCAGTGCAAGCCCGATCCCGGCCGCGCCCAGAACAATGACCATTGTCCGAACCGCTCGAAGTGAACGCATGGCAAGGCTCCTGTCCCCCTTCCGGGCTACGCGACAGGGCCGGGCCGATCCCGCAACATGATGTCGCCCAGGGCCGCTACTCCTTGCCGATGGGCAGGACGTCCTTCGCCTCGCCGCGAACCCAGGCCTGCAGGCGGGGCCAGAACACCTCTTTCATGAGGATCCGCAGGCACGCGGCCACCGGGATCGCCAGCAGCAGCCCATAGATCCCGGCCAGGGCCCCGCCCGCGATCGAAGCGAAGACAATCGCCGGAAGCGCGAGCTCGGTGTGCTTGCCCTGGATGCTGGGCGTGAGGGCGTAGTCGTCCATCGCGTTGGCGACAACGTGGATGACGATCGGGGCGAGCAGAAACCACCACAAGCCGCCGCTCTCCGAGCAGAGTTCCGGCGCCACGATCGGCCCGTGCACGCCGCCGAGCCACATGAGCAGCGTGGCCACGGGCACGCCGAGCATCTGCATGTACGGCACGATGCACAGCATCCCGACGATCGGCCCGAGCAGCAGGGCCATGGGCACGCCGGCGAGCCAGTACGCGATCGTAAAGTAGACGGAGAGGATCAGGCAGATGGTCACCCGTCCGCGAACAAAGCCGGCGATGGCCCGGTCCATCTTGCCCAGGATCTCGATCGCCCGCCCCCGCTGGGTCTGGGGAATGAACGATTCCCAGAAGTGCAGAACACGCTCCCACCCGGTGGACATGAAGTAGAAGAACATGGCCGTCAGGATGCCCTGGAAGACGACCGTGCCCACCGTGGTCGCCGTGGTGAACGCGGCCCGCGCCGCGGACGCGCCGGAACTCGCCACGTTGCGCCCCAGCGCGCTCGAGAGTTCCGCCGCGTGCTGGCCGAGGAAGGCGACGGCGCGCTGGCCGAGCTCCCGCATCTCGGGACGATCGAAGATGCGAACGCTCATGGGCTCCGCGGGGCGAGCGGCGGGAGAAACCTCGCCGGCCGGATCGGCGGCCTTCGGCCGGGCCGCCAGGGCGTCGCGGATGCGCAGCCACGCCCCCTCGGGAACGGCCGCCCGAAGAGCGTCGTCCGTCGGCGACTCCAGCGATTTCTGCACCTTGGAGACGCTCGACGCGATCTCCGCCCCGGCCCGGGCCCCCTGCACGAGCGCGAAGCCCCCCCCGATGGTCAGCGGCACGACAAAGAGCAGCGCGGAGGCCACGATGATGCCTCCGGCCGCCACGCGACGCGAGCAGATGTTCTTCTGCCTCAGCCAGCGGACGAGCGGCTCGAACAGGTACGCCAGCGCCAGCGCCAGCAGCATCGGCACGGTCACCAGCCGGATCTGGTACCCCAGATACACCACACCCACGATGCTCGCGACGATCACGAGGTCGCGCACCCACTGGAACTGCCACAGGTGCAAGTTGGCGGGCGAGGTTTCCCGGGGGGCGATCGGGTTGGGGGCTGGGTCCGGCATGGCCGGATGGTACTGGGCGCGCCCGGGCTTTGCACGCCGGGCGGGGGCCGGGGGGACGGGGGGATGGGGGGACGGGGGCTCAGCCGAGCGTCAGAGCACCGAACGCCTCGGCGAAGTCGTACACGCCCTTGAAGTCCTCGATCGTGTCGCGGCTGCTGGCCCGGAGTTCCTCGCGGTCGATCAGGGCGTACACGATGGTGCCGAAGTCGTCGGTGGTCCGGACGCCCCAGCGGGCCAGCACCGTGCCCGCGAGCAGGCCGTAACGCCGAACCGCGAAGTCCCGCAGGCCCGCGCAGAGTTGCTGGCCGGTGATGTGGCGGCTCTCATCCACCGCCGGCGACAGCGGGACATCGCCGGGCTGGAGGTGCGGGCGCGAGTCGGACGAACCGGTGCGAACGCGGGGCTCGCCGGGGCCGTGCTGCATCTGCACGCAATGCCCGACGCCCTCGCGCACGAACTCGAACGCCTCGTCGGGGAAACGGGCCGCCCGGGAACGAATCGTCGGCCAATCAAGGCTGCTTCCGCTCTTCACGAACGATCACTCCTGATCGAACAAACTTCCACGCCCTCGGCCCGCCGCCCCATCCAACGAGGCGGCATCGACCAAGCCCTTGCGCGGGAGTGAATCTTATCCCCGTGTTCGCCGGGGGCCAGCCCCGACCCGCCTTCCCGAACCGATTCGGGGGTTTGGGGAACTCCTTTTCGGGGCGGGCCGGCTCACATGGTGGGAGTCCGCGAGCAGGAACCGCAAGGGGGCGTGGGCCCACTCTCCCGCGTATCCGATGCCGATGCGGGGGGCCCGAAGCACCGGCCCGAGCCGATTCGGAGCGGACGCGCCCGGCTCGGCGATGTACAGCGCGCCCTGGTCGGTCAGGTCCATGCCGTTGAGCCCACGCCCGATCGCCATCGCCTGGCACAAGCGCGCCGGGCCGGAACAGAGCATCCGGTCCGACGCATGCCGCACCGCGCGCCCGGCCTTGCCCGGGTGCACCCAACGCAACGCCCGCATCGTCTCGAGCCCCTCGAGCGGCTCCAGCGCACGCAGCAGCACCGCGGCCGGCGCGCCCTCGCGCCCGCACACCACGTTCATGCAGTAGTGCATCCCATACGTGAAGTACACGTACGCCGTCCCCGGCCCGGCGTACATCGCCTCGTTGCGGGCGGTGCGCCGGCCGCGATACGCGTGCGACGCCGCGTCCCTCACGCCCAGATACGCCTCGGTCTCCACGATCCGCCCGGCCAGAACCGTCCCATCGTTGAGCACCCGCACCAGCACGCGACCGAGCAGGCGCCGGGCGAGCGCGGTCGCCCCGCCGGCGAAACGCTCTCGCGTCCACCGAGGACCGATCAGCTCGCGACTGGGCTCGGGTTGGGTCGTGCGTCTTGCCATGGCAGGTCGTGCGTCGATCACGGATCTCGCGTGCCAGAGGCTACGCGGATGCGTCCCACCCGCGAGCCGCCGGCGGGCTCCGATCGTGAACCAGCAACTCCGGCGGGGCTCCCGAGCGTATCGCCGCCTCGGCCAAAGACCGCCCGCCGCCCGGTCCATCCTCGATAGGAACGCACACAACCCCCGCGATCGTGGCCCCCTCGCAGATCTCGAACGCCTCCTCCGGCAGCCCGAGCGCTCGCGCGCCGTTGAGCGTGCCCATTTCCAGCAGCATCCTCGCGTCGGTCCCGTCGTACCGGTGCAGGAACCGCATCTCGTCGAGAATGCTCATGCCGCTTGTCGGCGCGTCCGCGGGCAGGTTCACGATCGAGTCGGTCCCAAGGGCCACGTTGACGCCAGACTGCAGCATCTCCCGGAACCGGTGCGCCCCGAAGTGTCGCTCGGCCCCGAAATACGCGGATGCCCGCGGGCAATAGGCAACGCTCGCCCCGGCATCGGCGAGCAGTCCGAGGTCGGCGTCGCGAGCATCGTTGACGTGGGCAAAGAGCGACACCCGGCCAAGGGCGCAGTCGCGAACATGCTCCACCGGCGACACCGGACGCCCGAACACCCGATCGAGGTTGTCGGTCCACAACCCGAACCCCTCCAGCATTCGGCGGAGCGGGCCGCTTGCTCCCTCGACAAGCGCTCGCTCCTCGGCGGACTCGGCGAGGTGGGTGCACATCGGCCCCCGGCCCGCGAGCATCTCTGCCGCCGCGATGAACGCCGCCGGGCCGACGCTGTAGGGCGAGTGCGGCTGGATCCCGAACCGGACCCGCGGCGGGGGCTGCCGAAAAAGCCCCCGAGCCTCGGCCCGCCCGATCGCCTCCCGCACGCCCGCCAGCCCCCGCTCCTCTCCCGCGCCGAGGGCGAAGAACTCCATGAACGACACCCCCGCCAGCGCCGTCGCGGCCAGCGCCTCATACCCGCTCAGACTCGCCCGCCCCCCCACCGCCCCGGCGATATCCCCAACCGCCACCACCCCCGCCCGCAGCGACAAGCTCGCCCCGAGCGAAACCGAGGCCGCGATCTCCTCGCGAGTCCCCAGCCGGTGCCGCCGGATCATCTCGATCCACGGCACAAATCCCGCCTCCGGGTCGTGCGGGCGCGGCCCGATGTGCGTGAGGTCCAGGTGGGTGTGGGCGTTGACCAGCCCCGGGATGAGCACCGAGCCGGGCCTCGCCAGCCGGACCAAACTCGGCAACCCGGCCGCCTCGTGGCCATCGACCGCGGCCGCTGAACCGACAGCAATTACACGGGCCCGCGGCCAGCCGTGTGGCGCCAGTTCTATGAGAACCGACACCCCGCGCTGGCCCTCTCCCCGGACCTCTCTGGCCGCGTCGGCCACGCCAAGGGCGTCGATCCGCACGAGTTGTCCTGTCGGTTGAATCATGTCGGTTGCCGGCGCGCGCCGATAAACACCTTTGCCCCCTAGATGATTGACCCCGCCCCGCCGCAAAGCACCTGCGGATGGTGTATCCTGTCCCACATATTGCGGATGGAGCCTCGACACACCCAATGGATATGGGAGAACCTCGGATGAAGAGCATCGTAAACCACGTGGCGTGCACGATCGGGCGCGCGAAACTGTTTGTTCTGGCGGGCACGATCGGCCTGCTGGGCCTGACCCTCGGCGGGTGCGCTGGATCGAACAACGCGCTGCTCATGGCGAATCGCTCGCTGCAGGAGCAGAACACCAAACTCGTGCAGGACCTCAACTCGCTGCACACGCTCAACCAGCAGCTCCAGGACGGCCTGTCCGCACGCGAGCGGGCCATGGCCGAGCTCCAGGCGCTGGTCAACGACCTTCGCGCCGGGCGCGGCGACATGGAAGCGAAGATGCGCGAGTGGGAGACCAAGATGGCCTCGCTCCAGTTCGGCAACATCGCCCTCGACAGCGATACCGACCGGGCCCTGGCCGCGCTGGCCTCGCAGCACCCCGACCTGCTCGAGTACGACGCGGCCCGCGGCATGATCCGCTTCAAGTCCGACGTGACGTTCGACTCCGGCAAGGACACGCTCAGCTCGAGCGCCAAGTCCACCATCGCCCAGTTCGCCCAGATCCTCAACTCCACCGCCCAGATCTACGACGTCAAGATCGTCGGCCACACCGACTCGCAGCCCATCCGCAACGCCATCCGCGAGCACCCCACCAACTGGCACCTCTCCTGCCACCGGGCCATCTCGGTGCTCCGCGAGCTGGTCAACAACTCCTTTGCCGCCGAGCGCGGCGAGGCCGCCGGACGCGGCGAGTTCGACCCGCTGGTTCCCAACACGGCCCGTGGCAACACCCCGCAGAACCGGCGCGTGGAGATCTTCCTGACCAAGCCCTACCGCTCGATCGGCGCCATGAAGAACGCCACCACGGTCATGCCCACGACGACCCGGCCGGCCCCGATCGCCAATCCGACCAAGGGCGACGACTTCATGAAGTGATCCGGACAGAACTCGACGAAGCACGAACGCCCCGGGAGACCGGGGCGTTTTTTCTTGCGCCGCAGAGGGGCCGACGCCGGACACTCCCGGACGGTCTACCCAACTACCGGCCCGGCGCACCGACCGCCGCCCCATCCCGCACCCGCCGTCTCGGGGCCAGCGCGAACACCACCGCCCCGGTGAACACCAGCGCCGAGCCCATCGCCGCCGGGAGCGTCCACCCCAGCACCTCGATCCGGAACGCCGTGTCGTTGAACTTGTACTGCGGCATGTTCAACTTCGGGATCACGTGCATCGCCGCGAAGTGCTCCAGCGTCCGGTCCTTGAGAGGCTCGATCGCGGCAAGGGCCTTGGCGCTGGCGATCGTCGCCGCGTCCCCCTCCTCGCCCCGGGCCTCGCGCCTCAGACGGGCCTCGGCCCGCGGCGAGCGCGGCCAGCGCCGGACGAACCGGTCCACCGTGCCGTCCTTCTTGAGCTCCAGGAAGTCGAACACCCACTCGATCCGGCGGACCTCGCCCATCCCGTCGGGGTCGAACCCCTCGGGCGTCCGGCGGACGACGATGATCAGCCGCTCCGAGCCGTCCTTGCGGTATTGCTCCCCATCGGGCCCGCGGACGACCTGGTAGATCGCCAGCACCTTGAGCCACTCGTCGTACGCGGACAGGTTGGGCAGGTTGCCCGCGGGGGCCCGCACAGGGATCAGCGTGGAGGCGCCGCCGAAGTCCAGCCGCACCGCGCTGGAGCGGTCGGGCATCCGGTCGTCGGTGAGCGTCGCGGGCGGGAAACCCTCAACCCTGATCTGACGCGACCCGATCGGCTCGGCGTGCAGGCTCAGAAACCCGGCCGACGCGTTGTAGTCCTCGATCCGCCGCACCATCGGCATGATCGATGCACCGAACACCCCCGCCGAGGCGAGTGTGAGCAGCCAGGCGATGGCGCGGCCTCTGGTCATGACTCGCTCTCGGATGCCCAACGCCACGCAACGGTCAGTGGCCCCGGGCGGGCTCGCCCTTGGGCGCCCCGCCGTGGGCGGGGGCAAGACCGCCCATGGTCGGCCGATCGATCGGGCGGCTGATGTTGCTGGAAGAGCCCGTCCTGGGCTTCTCGGGGAGGTACCCGGCGTCGGTGATGTCCACGCCCTCCTCGTGGTGGTGCTCGTGGCTCGGGTCGTAGGTGCCGTTGGCCTTGGCGATGCGCTTGGCCCGCTCGACGATCGACTCGCCCGGCACCACGTCGGAACTGAACACCGGTCCGCCCGCGGACAGGTCGCCGCCGTCGTGGGCGTACTGGTTCTTGATGCGATCGATCGTGGCGCGGTTGCCCAGGTCCAGGCCGGTGAGACCGAGGAACGTGAAGACCGTGAGGATCGTGAACAAGAAGATGATCGTGTTCATGGGGTAGTCGTACTTGAGCTGCATGAAGAACATCACCACGAGCGCCGTCTTGACCACGGCGATGGAGAGCGCGACGGCCGCGTTCACCCACTGCGGGATCTCGACGTGGAACGTGGAGGCGATCAACTCCTCGACCCACGCCGCGCCGGAGGTGGCGAGCGTGAAGAAGAGCAGGGCGACCAGCACGAAGCGCAGGGTGAACAGGGACACGATGACGTGCCCGTGGTCCTTGTGCCCGTATTCATCGAACTCGGTGGCGTGGCTCATGGGAAGGCTCGGAGTGAAACAGGTCCCTCTTGGACCCGCGGGACCTACGGACTTGGTCAGTGGATCAGGTACAGCAGCGGGAACAGGAAGATCCACACGATGTCAACGATGTGCCAGTACAGACCGACGCCCTCGACGGCGTTGTAGTGGCCCGGGCCGAACTCGCCGCGCCTCGCGCGGAGGAAGAGCCAGGCGAACAGGCCCATGCCGACGATCACGTGGCTGGCGTGGATGCCCGTGGCGACCCAGTACACGCCCCACCACAGCGGCTCGTACTCGCTGCGGGCGTAGGGATAGAAGAAGAACTTGCCGGGCAGTTCCCCCACCTGGATCTTGTGCCAGTACTCGAAGTAGAACTTGATGCCCAGGAACGCCGCGCCCGCCAGAAACGTCAGCGCGATGTTGATCTTCAGCCACTTGAGGTTGCCCGTCTGGGCGTGTCGCACCCCCGACGCGACGGTGTACGAGGAGAGCAGCAGCACGATCGTGTTGATCAGCCCCCACTTCACCTCCAGCAGGTGCGAGCCGGCGATGAACGCCTCCGGGTGCAGCAGGCGGAAGATGAAGTACGCGCAGAACATGCCCGAGAAGAGCAGGATCTCCGTGGCGAGGAAGAGCCACACGCCCATCTTGACCGAGTCGAACTCGTGCTCGCGGTCCTTGAAGTGCGACGCGGCCTGGTACCGCTCGTGCGGGGGTCGCGAGAGGTCCTCGGCCGGTGATGTCGGATGTGCTGGAATTGATGCCATCGTGCTTTCTCGATGGGTCCGCCCGGCGAACCCTGCGTCTGTTGGGTGAACTCAGTGCCCGGTCGCCACGTCCGCAGGCTTGGGAAGGATGTAGTCGCCCGGACGCGTCTGCGGGGGAAGAACGTTGTCGTAGTCGTACGGCCCGTGGACCACCACCGGCTCGTGCTCGAAGTTGTGCTCGATGGGCGGGCTGGAGGTGTTGGTCCAGTCCAGCGTCAGGCTGCCCCACGGATTCGGCGCGGCCTTCGGGCCCGCCGCCAGCGAGTACAGGAAGTTCACCAGGTGCGTCAGGAACCCCGCCAGAAGCGTGTACGCCCCGATCGTCGAGAGCTGGTGGTAGAGCTGGTACTCGGAGACGTAGTTGGCATAGCGACGCGGCATGCCCTGGCTGCCCATCACGAACTGCGGGAAGAACGTCAGATTGAACCCGATGAACACCAGCACGAAGCCGATGGTGCCGCCCACCTCGTTGTACATCTTGCCGAACATCTTGGGCCACCAGAAGTGGATGCCGCCGACGAACGCGATGATCGTGCCGCCCATCATCACGTAGTGGAAGTGCGACACGACGAAGTACGTGTCGTGCAGGTGCAGGTCCACCGCCAGCGAGCCCAGGAACAGGCCCGTCAGCCCGCCGATCGAGAACAGGAACAGGAACGCGAGCGCGTAGAGATTCCACGTGTTCAGGCAGATCGAGCCCTTGTAGAGCGTCGCCAGCCAGTTGAAGACCTTTACGGCCGAGGGGATCGCCACGAGGAACGTCAGGGCGCTGAACACGATCGCGGCCACCTCGCCCTCGGAGGTGAACAGGTGGTGGCCCCACACGATGAACGAGATGCCGGCGATGGCCAGCGAGCTGAACGCCACGGCCCGGTAGCCGAAGATCGGCTTGCGGGCGCCCGTGGCGATCATCTCGTTCATCAGGGCCATGCCCGGGAGGATCATCACGTACACCACGGGGTGGGAGTAGAACCAGAAGAAGTGCTGGAAGAGCACGGGATCGCCGCCCAGGCGCGGGTCGAAGATGCCCACGTGGAACGTTCGCTCGAAGATCATCAGCAGCAGCGTGATGCCGATGACGGGCGTGGCGAGCACCTGGATCACCGCCGCGCCGTAGATGCCCCACACGAACAGGGGCATGTCGAACCACCCCATGCCCGGGGCCCGGAGCTTGTGCACGGTGACGACGAAGTTCAGGCCGGTGAAGATCGACGAGAAGCCGAGGATGAAGGCCCCGGTGACCATCCATGTCACACGCAGGAAGCCATCGTCGGTGGTCGTCGAATAGGGCGTGTAGAACGTCCAGCCGGTGTCGACCCCTCCCTGGATGATGGCGATGATGGCGAAGACCGAGCCGACGAGGTAGACGTACCACGAGGCGAGGTTCAGGCGCGGGAAGGCGACGTCCTTGGCCCCGAGCATGAGCGGGAGCAGGAAGTTGCCCAGCGAGGCGGGGACGGAGGGGACGATCACCAGGAACACCATGATGACGCCGTGGAGGGTCATGGTGCGGTTGTAGAGCTCGTTGCTCTTGGCGAGGTTCTCGCCCTCGCCCATGCGGTGGCCGATCCAGTTGCCCCGGACCTCGGTGTGGCTCTTCACGCCCGCGGGCACCGCGCCGACGATGACCTCGCCGGTCGCGTCGTTGATGGTCTGGACCTTCGTGGGGGCCCACAGCTCGGTGCGGACGGCGATCGCCGCCATGCCGCCGAGGAAGAACATGAACAGGATCGCGACCAGGTACATCACGCCGATCTTCTTGTGATCGATCGTGCTGGCCCAGTCCCAGATCGTGCGGGGGAGCTTCACCGACCAGAAGGGGTCGTCGGGGCTCCCCTTGTAGGCCAGATACGAGGCGTGGTGGTCATGCGCTGCGTGTGACATGGTGTGTGGCCTCCAAACGGAGGGAACGAAACGGGGGGGAGCCTCGGACGCGGACGGAGATGTCGAACGGTCGAATGAACGGAACGGGCTACTTGGGCTTCTGCTCGCTGCGATACTCACCGACGGTCTTGGACCCCGGCGCCACGGCCTCGGCCTCGTGCGCGTCGGAGAGCGACTTGATGTAGAGCACGAGCGCATCCATCTCCAGCGGCGAGATCTGCCCGGCGAAGATGGGCATGCTGGTGGGATATCCCTTCAGAATACGCTTCTGGGAGTACAGGATGTCGTCGCGGAGGGTGTTCTCGGTCACCGTGTCGGTCGTCCCGTTGGTGTACTCGTGCCTTGCCCCGAACATGTTCTTCCACGTCGGGCCCGTCGAGGCGGTCCCATCCACCGAATGGCACGCGTTGCACCCCTTGCGGTTGTACACAAGCTGGCCCACCTTGAGGATCGTCACGTCCTGCCGGTAGTCGGTCCACTTGCGGATGGTCTCGCGGTAGGCCTCCTGGGACACCACCCGAAGCTGCGCCATCATCTCCGAGTGGTTCTGCCCGCAATACTCCGCGCAGAACACCTTGTGCGGCGGGTTCTCCGCCTGGCTCGGGTCGCGCAACCGCCCGGTCGTCCTGTCCCGCTCGTTGGTCTCTTTCTCGGGATAGAACCACATCGACGTGTACCGGTTGGGGATCACGTCCATCTTCGTCCGGAAGTCCGGGATGTAGAACGCGTGGATCACGTCCCGGGAGTTCATGATCAGCTTCACCGGCCGGTGCACCGGCACCACGAACTCCACCGACGGGATCCTCGTCTCCGTCAGGTAGACCGGGTCGCCCTGCGGCTCGGCCCCGTTGGCGTAGGTGACGCTCCACTTCCACTTCTCCCCCGTCACCATGATCTCCTCCGCGTCCGCCGGCGCCGCCAGCTTGTCGGCGTATCCGGTGAACCCGTAGTAGAAGATCGGCACCATGATCAGCAGCGGGATGATCGACCAGGCCAGTTCCAGCGGCGTGTGGTGGGCCGGGCTCACCTGGTAGTTCGCCGTCTGCTTGGAGCGCCGGTACTTCAGGATGAACCACCCCAGCAGCGCCATGAGCATGGCGAAGCTGAGGATGTTCACCCAGATGATGTACATGAACAGGTTCTCGGTCTCGGTCGCCTGGCTGGACGCGCCGGTGCTGAAGAAGAAGTACTTCTTCAGCCCCTCCTGCGCCAGCGTGATGGGAATGTCCGCGATCATGGTCATGACATCGATCCTGTGAGCGTGGCCGGGCCACCGGGGAGACTGGGAGAATCGGACGGCGCGGCCGACTCGAGGGCGGCCGCCTTCAACCTGCGCTTCTTGCGGACCTCGAAGCGCCACATGGCGAGGATCACCCCGCCGATGAACAGCACCGAGGCCGCGCCCCCGGCACGCATCACCCGCATGGCCGCGAGCGTGTACTTGCCCGTGCTCGGGTCGAAGTGGTAGCACCATAGGGTGAAGGCGTCGAAGACCGTCCCGATCTTCCCGCCCGAGGCCTCCAGCAGCGCCAGCCGCACATCCGAGGAGGGATAGTTCAGGCCCGTGAAGTACCGCGAGATCTTCCCCTCGGGAGTGAGCACGAACAGGCACGCCCCGTGGGCATACTCGCCCGACTCGGGGATGTAGCGGTACGGAAAGCCCAGCGCGTCGGCGAGCCTTCGCGGGCTGTCCCCCTTGGAGGTCAAGAAGTGCCACCCGTCGCGGACGTCCTCGCCGGGGCGGTTGTACGCGATCACCTGCGCGGCCTTCTGGGCCGTCGCGTCGGCCGGGGTGTCGCGGGCGTCGACGCTTGCCAGCACCACGTCGAAGTCGCGCCCGACCGTAAAGTCGATCCTCTGGATCGTCTCGGTGAACTTCCTGAGCACCGTCGGGCACAGGATCGGGCAGCGGTAGTACAGCATCTGCACGACCAGCGGCTTCTTCGCCTTGCCGTTCGCGGCCGGACGGTCGAAGTAGTCTCCGAGGCCGACCATTCTCCCTGCCTCGTCGGTGAACTGGAGCGCGAGCGGGACCTGCCGGCCCGAGTGGTTCTCGACCTCCAGGCCGCGCACGGGCTCGGGCATGTCCTTGGGGATCACCTGTCCGCCGGCGACCCCGCCCAGGAGCGCACCGGCGCAGCACGCCACGCCCGCGATCGTGCGGGCGAGAAACGCGAGGATGGTCGGGCGGATGGTCATTCGGAAATGCTGCGGGGCTACTTGCGTGCGGGCGCCCTGGTGTAGGCCCGAACGACCCTGTCCATGGCCTGTCCGATGGGGGCGATGGTGATGGTCTTCTTGGCGTTCTCGTCGCCGGTGGACACCTGGTACGAGCCGCCCGTGGCGAGCATCGAGAGATCCCTGGCCTTTTCGATGCGGGTGTCCGTGAGCGGGGAGCCGAAGGCGCTCGTGCGTTCCCGCTCGCTCGAGCGCTGGGTGTTGTAGTGGACGTAGAACCCGTACACCACGACCACCGCCACGACGATCACGCCGGCGAGCGCAAGACCCACCGCCAGGACCAGGCGGGTGTTGATCACGTCGGTGTGGGCGTGCTGCGGACGCTCGTCGTGGGAATGGTCGTGCCACTGGTCCACGGCGTCGTGCATCGGCGACGTTTCGTGGACGTGGTGCGCGTGGGGCGGATGCACGCTCGTGTGCGGGTCGGCGGCGTTGAGATGGGGATCGGACATGTTCGGGTCTCTTGACGGGCGGTTCGTGGCCGACGATCAGACGTAGTTCTTGTGGGCGAGGACCTCCGAGAGCCGCGGGTCCTTGATGGGCACGAGCGGCGCTCGCCCCATCTTCCAGACCACGAACCCCAGGAACAGGCACGTCGGGCCGAGCACGCCCGCGATGTCCACCCACACGTTGTTGCCCGGAGCGACGCCCGAGACAATCGGGCGGGCGATGTACACCAGATCGATCCCGTGCATCACCACCATCCACAGCGCCACGATCCACAGGCCCGTCGCGCTCCGCTTGATCGGACGGACCAGCAGGATCACAAACGGCACGAGGAAGTGGCCGATGCACAGGAGCTGGAACAGGCTCTTGTAGCTCGAGTCGTTGCGGAGATTGTAGAACGCCGCTTCCTCGGGGACGTTGGAGTACCAGATCAGGAAGTACTGGCAGAACGTCACGTACGCCCAGAACACGGTGAACGCGAAGAGCAGCTTGCCCAGGTCGTGCTGGTGCTCCTCGGTGAACAGCCTGCCCAGCCGGCCGGAGGCCCGCAGCGAGCACAGAATCAGGCATATCACCGCCAGGCAGCTCACCGTGGCCCCGGCGAAGAAGTACACGCCGAACATCGTGCTGAACCAGTGGTGGTCCATCGACATCAACCAGTCGAACGAGGCGAACGCGGTCGTCAGCGCGAAGATGAGCAGGCCGAACGAGCTGATGAAGCGGGCCTTGGCCGTCAGCCAGCGATCGCCCGTCTCGTCCTGCCTCCGCGAGAGACGGTACAGGCGCGTGCCCAGAACCATCCAGATGATGAAGTAGATCGCGGCGCGGATCGCCCACGCCTTCTCGTTGAGAAACCCGGCCTTCTCGTGGTACACCTGGTCCTGGTGGGCCGGATCCATCCACGGAAACACCAGCCCGTGCGTCGTCGTGAGTTCGAGATACGCGATCGGCAGGAACAGGATCAGGACGACCCAGAACAGGCTGGAAAAGGTCTCCGCCGTGCGCCGCACCGTGGCCGACCACCCCGCGTTGAACTGCTGCAGAATCATCTGCAGGCCAAGCGCCCCGAGCGCGAGGCCAAGGGCATAGAGGAACCCCATGTGGTAGGACACCAGCGCGTGCTGCTGCGCGGCCACCCTCCCGGCCCCCTCGCCCCCCGTGAACGCGCTGAACGCGACCACGAGGATGCCGATCAGGCCGACGAAGAACAGGCCGTTGCGGGCCATCGACGCGAACCCCGGGCCGGGGTTGAGCCTGGCCAGGTCGAGCTCGCGCCGCGCGGCGATATGGGCCTCTTCGTGGTGCGCCGGCGCCGAATGCGAGTGGGCGTTGCCCATGCCGATGCTGCTCACTTTGCACCTCCCGCGTTGCCGCCAGAGGTGGCGGGAGGGGTGGGGGTCTGCTCGGTCCACGCCGCCTGGAGCGTGCGGACATACGACACGATCGCCCACGCGTCGATCTCGGACACCTTGTCCGCGTACGAGGGCATCTTGAGCGGCTTGGCCGGGTCGGCGTCGGGAACGCCGTGGCGGATCACGTTGAACACGTACCCGTCCAGGCCGGTCTTCACCGTCTTGTCGGAATACTTGGGATCGTGGAAGTTCGGCACGGGCGTCTTCCAGCGACGGCCGACGATCCCGCCGGTGAAGTTCGCCGGATCGCTCCCCTCGCCCTTGAAGCCGTGGCAGACCGAGCAATAGATGTTGAACCGCTCCTGGCCGCGGGTGATCATCTTCTTCATGGCGTCGGCGTCGTCGGCGTAGGGCTCGTGGTGGTCGTCGAGCCGGGCCTTGAACACCTCCAGCGCGCCGCCCGGGATGGTCTTTGCGTACGCCGGTTCGCCCTCGGCCAGCGGGGTGCCCGCCGGGTCCAGGCCGTCCCACACCTCGGCCGAGGCCCGCAGGTACCTCGCCCGCGAGAGATCATCGACCCGCGTGGTATCGCCGAACGCGACCGTCCCCGGCACGTGCGGCCGCATGGCCCGCCCGTCGGCGAAGAACTCGGTCTCGGTCTGCGGCTTGAACTTGGGGCTGTCGTCCATGTCCGGGAGGAACTGGTGGGGCGGCTCATCGCTGCGCTCCCCCTGGCAGGCCGAGAGGCCCGCCAGGCAGAGCACGCCAAGGCCGGCCATCGCCAGCGTGTGCCGAACTCGGGTTGTGGTGTCGTGCATGTTCATCGTGTCATTCGGGCTCGAACGGGTTCCGACCTTCTCGCTTCTCACTCGCCGCTTCTCACTCTCCACCGCTCACTCTTCCACCAGCTGCACGTTGTACCCCTTGGCCCCCTCCAGCAGCGACCAGGTCTTCTTGGAATCGAAGTTGGGGTCGCGGGACTCGATGCAGATGACGAATCGATCGTCGCTCACGCGCAGGAACCGCTCCTTCTTCATGAGCGGGTGGTACCACATCGGCAGCAGGTTGAAGGCGAGCATGGCCAGGAGCGCCGTGAACGCCGTGAAGAGCACGCCGATCTCGAACGTCACCGGGATGAACGCCTGCCAGGCGCCAAGGGGCTTGCCCTGCACGACGGTGCCGAATCCCCGCGTCGCCACCCAGTACTGGAACCCGAAGCCGACGGCCGCGCCGGTCAGACCGATCAGGCCCACCGCCAGCGGCAGGCGGCTGTTCTTGAGCCCCATCGCCTCGTCGATGCCGTGGATCATGAACGGGGAGTAGACGTCCCACTTCTTGTACCCGGAATCACGGATCTTCTCCGCGGCGTGGAAGGTGTCGGCGGGCGTGGCGAACTCCGCCATCATCCCGTACACCACCTCGCCCGCGCTGGTCTTGTAGATTGTGTTGTGTGCCTTGGCCATGCTTGGTATAGGTCCTGTTGGTCCGATGGGTCCTATCTACTCGGCGCCCGCGCGCCCCGCAAACTCCGAACTCAGTGGTCCTCGTGCGGCGACGCCGCCGGCGTCACGTTCTTGATCTCGCTCATCGCGAACGCGGGCAGGAACTTCAGGAACAGCAGGAACAGGAAGAGGAAGATCCCGCACGTGCCCACGAAGGTGAGGATGTCCACCGGCGTCGGGTAGAACATGCCCCACTGCCCGGGGAGAAAGGCCCGGTGCAGGCTCGTCACGATGATCACGAACCTCTCGAACCACATGCCGACGGTGATGAAGCACGACACGACGAAGATCCACAGCGGGCTGACCCGGCACCCGCGGAACCAGAACACCTGCGGCGACACGACGTTGCAGAAGATCATCGTCCAGTACGCCCACCAGTACGGCGCGTACCGCCCGTCGGGCCCGGCCAGGAACGGCGGCACCAGGCGGTTGAACACGAACACGTCCGCCTCGTACCTGTTGCCCGAGTACCACGCGATGAAGAACTCCATCGCGTAGGAGAAGCCGACCATCGAGCCCGTCACCAGCAGGATCTTCGCCATGTTCTCCAGGTGGCGAAGGGTGATCAGGTCCTTCATGTTCGGGTAGAGCTCGCGGGCCGGGATCATCAGCAGCAGCACCATCGCGAAGCCGCCGAAGATGGCCCCGGCCACGAAGTACGGCGGGAAGATCGTCGTGTGCCACCCGGGCAGGATGGACGTGGCGAAGTCGAACGACACGATCGAGTGCACCGAGAGCACCAGCGGCGTGGACACGCCCGCCAGCAGCAGATACGCCTTCTCGTACTCGCGCCAGTGCCGGCTGGAAAACCGCCAGCCCAGAGCGAGGAACCCGTAGATCCACGCCCGCAGCTGGTCGACCCGCAGCCTCAGGAACGGCAGCACCGTCGGCCCGCTCGTCGAGGCCCGCAGGCGGCCCACCGCGCGGTCGCGAAGCGTCGCCATGTCCGGGATCATCCCCATGTACCAGAACAGCAGCGAGACCGTGAAGTACGTGCTCACCGCGAACACGTCCCACAGCAGCGGGCTCTTGAAGTTCGGCCAGATCCCGTTGGAGTTCGGGATCGGGAACACCATCCAGATGAACCAGATCCGCCCCACGTGGATGCCCGGGAACGTGCCGGCGCAGATCACGGCGAAGATCGTCATCGCCTCCGCCGCGCGATTGATGCTCGTCCGCCACTTCTGCTTCAGAATGCACAGGATCGCCGAGATCAGCGTGCCGGCATGGCCGATGCCGATCCAGAACACGAAGTTCGTGATGTCCCAGGCCCAGTCCACCCGGTTGTTCAGGCCCCACACGCCCACGCCCGTCACGAGCAGGTAGACGATCATCAGCGTGCCGATGCCGGCGAGCATCGCCGCCAGGCCCAGCGCCACCAGCCACCAGCCGCCCGGCTTCTCCTCGACATACCCGCACACGATGTTCGTGATGTCGTGGAACGACCGGCCGTTGAGCACCAGCGGGGCCCGCTTGGCCGGGTCGTCGATGAGCGTGCCGTCGCCGGTCCGCGCATCGATGGCCTGCGGCCGGTCCAGCCCGAGCACGCCCGTCAGGCGCTTCGCGTTCAACTCGTCAGGGTGAATTACGCTCATGCGTGGGTCCGCTCCATCACCGCGAGGCTCAGCCGATAGCCCGCGTCATTGCCGGCCTTGGCCGGATCGAAGACATTGTGAATCGCCGCACTGCCGTGCTCGACCGCCGCCCCGTTCTCCGGCCCGCCGCCGCCGGGCTCGCCCGCCTCGTGCCCATGCTCGAACGGGTTGTGCATCCGGAAGTCTCGGTCGGCGCTGATGAGGTTCAGGTTCGGATTGCGGATGCCGGCCAGGTAGGTCGTGCGCGGACGGGTGTTGAGATACCCCAGCAGCATGTACGCCCGCTGGTGATTCCGCAGGCCTCGCACCCGGCTGCCGGTGCGCCTGGCGCCCCCGGGCTCGGGATACTTGGTCTGATCGTCGGAGATGTCGCCGAACGTGATCGCGTCGGCCGGGCACGCCTGCTGGCAGGCCACCTGGAAGAACCCGTCGGGGATCGCCTCGAGATTCTTGAGCTTGACCTCGATACGGGCCTCGTTGATCCGCTGCAGGCAATAGTTGCACTTCTCCATCACGCCGCGCGACCGGATCGTGACGTTCGGGTTCATCCCCAGCTTGGTGATCTCGTCGAGCCGCTCGCGAAGGCGCGGCGGGATCAGGTTCACGTTCTTCGGGCCCACGCCCACGGCCTCCATCGACGCCTTGCCGATGTAGTCGCCGTTGATCTTCTTCACGCCGTAGTCGAAGAAGTTGAACCGGCGCACCTTGTACGGGCAGTTGTTGGCGCAGTACCGGGTGCCGATGCACCGGTTGTACACCATGTAGTTGATGCCCTCCGGCCCGTGCACGGTCGCGTTCACCGGGCAGACCGTCTCGCACGGGGCGTTCTCGCAGTGGATGCACGCCACGGGCTGGAACGACACGTGCTCCGCGCTCAACGACTTGTCGCCGCGCCCGCCGTGCCCCGAGAAATACCGATCCACCCGGATCCAGTGCATCTCGCGCCCCTTGTTCACCTCGGTCTTGCCCACGACGGGGATGTTGTTCTCCGCCTGGCAGGCGATGGTGCAGGCCGAGCACCCCGTGCACGAGGACAGATCGATCGACATCCCCCACTGCGGCCGCGTGGCAAAGTCCACCGGGCGCGCCCGGCCGGACGCGTCGGTCGATCCGGTCACGTACGCCGCGCTCCCGTTGTCGGCCTGCGTGCCCGCGATTTCTCCCGGCAACTTCGTGCCGCGCTGCGGGTTGACGTACGCGTTCACGTTCGCCGGTGTGTGGGAGAGCTCGCCCAGCCGCTCGGCGAAGTTCAGGGCGCGCTTCTGGCCGTATGAATCGGTGTTGGCGGTGGCCCGATCTTCCGGCGCCATGCCGCGGAAGGGATCGTCGCCGAAGTGCTGCCACGCGGGCAGGTCCACCTCCCGGATGATCTTGCGACCCTCCATCGATCCGTGGTGCTGGGTCGTCACGATCTGGTAGGCACGCTCGCCGTCGGTGGGGCGCTCAACCCTCGCGCCCGAGGCGAACCGGCGCGACGAGCCGCCCACGCCCGCGATCGGATACACGTTGTGCCCGGTCTCCTCGCCGACGCGACCGACGCTCTTCCGCCCGTAGCCATAGCGCAGCACGACCGTGTTGTCGGCGATGCCCGGCATGACCCACGCGGCCGCCGCCACGCTCTGGCCGCCGACGGTGACCTTGATCACGTGGGCGTAGCGCTTCTTGTCGGTCTCGTCGTCCTGATCGAGGCCGAACTTCTTCGAGGTCGCCTTGGAGACCATCGCCACGTTGTCCCAGACCACCTTGGTGATCGGATCGGGGAGCTCGTTGAGCCAGGCGTTGTTTGCGAATCGACCGTCGCCTGTCGGGCCCATCGTGAACACCACGTCCATCGCGTCGTCGCTCGGGCGCGTCGGCTTCCACCCGCCCAGGGCCGCGGAAACCGCTTCGCCGTCGATCTTCGGCGCCGGACTCTTTTCCTCGACCATGAACACGCCGTCGTTCAGGGCGCGCCGCCACGCCTTCTCGAAGTCGCCGCCTGCGAAGCCGGCGCGGGACTTCCACGTGGCCCGAACAATCTCGTGGCCGTCGGCGGTCGCCGGATCGTCGCCGCAGATCATCGCGAGCACTTCCAGATCGCTCCTGCCGCCGTAGAGCGGCGCGATCATCGGCTGCATCGGCGAGTGCACGCCCTCGACGGACTCCAGATCGCCCCACGACTCGAGCGCGTGGGCCGCGGGCAGCCGCCACGTGCCAAGGGCGATCGTCTCGTCGTTGTCCAGCGACAGCGTCACGCGGTTGGCCGCCTTCACCATCGCGTCCCCGAACCCCAGATCCCCCGGCGCGTCGTACGCCGGGTTCACATTGATGCACACGAGCGTGTCGATCGACCCGGCGTTCAGAGCATCCACGACGGTCTTCAAGCCGGCCACGCCGGAGGCCGCCTCGTCCTCGCCCATCGGGCGATACGAAACCGTGCTCCCCACCGCCCCGAGCACCGAGTTCATCGCGTGGCAGAGCGCGTGCACCGCCGCGGGCTGCGACGGACCGGCGACCACGACAACGCGTCCCTGCCGGCTCTGCCCCTTCTCGTCGAGCACGAGGTCCTTGGCGACCTCCTCCACGAACCTCGTCGCCTCGGCCGCCATCTCCGCCCCGAGCTTCCCGGCCATCTCCGGGCCCATCCGCTCGACGACCACCTTGATCGCCCCGTGATGGGCCCCGACGCCGGCCACCTTCGACGCGATCGCGGCCGCGACATACGGAATCAGGCTCGGCGCCACCGCAAGCCGGTGGTCCGCCTTCGATCCCGTCAGCGTCAGCGACGACTCGACGACGTACAGCCGGTTCATCGAGTCGGTCGTCGTCATCGGCGATCGCCGCGAGGCGAAGCCGCGCGTGTTCCGCAGCATCGCCGGATCGTCGAGCAGAATATCGCGGTCCAGCGAGACGATCACGTCGGCCTGGTCCAGGTGCAGCACCTCGCGCATCGGCCTGCCGAACGCCGTCTTCGCGCCAAGAACGATCTCGTCCCCGCCGGTCGGGTCCCACGCGATCCACGCCGCCTTCGGGAACTCCTTCTTCACCCGGGCCTTCATCGCCTCGCGCGACGCCGACCGCTTCTTGTCCACCACGAACGCGAGGCCCTCCCCTCCGCTCGCCCGCATCCCCTCGAAGTGCGTCCTCGACCACGACGCGAAGTCCAGCCACGAGCGCGGCGTGTCCGCCGGCTCGCCCGCCACGCCCGTGAACGTCGGGTCCTTGAGCCGATCCGGGTCGTACAGGCTCAGGATGCTCGCCTGGGCCCACGCGCTGGACTTGCCGTTGTTCCCCGCGTGCAGCGGGTTGCCCTCGATCTTCGTCGGGCGGCCCTCGTGCGTCTCGACCAGAATTCCCTCGACCGCCCCGCCCGGCAGGCACAGACTCGTCGCGTAGTACTGCGACTTGCCCGGCACCACATCCTCCGGCACAGCGCGCGAGTACGAGTAGATCTTGTGATCGGGCCGGCGGCACCCCGGAAGCGTCGCCGCGCCCGCGAGGGCCACCGAGGCGCCCATCAACTTCAGGAACGACCGGCGGGAACTCTCGAGCAGGCGCGACGCGTCGGTCGGCATCTCCTTCTCGAGCCAGTCGCGGAACTCCGGCGTGTCCGCCGCGTCCTCGAGGCCGCGAAAGTAGGCGCCCCCGTCGGTCCCGATCTGCGTGCTGGCGAACGCCCGCGGCTTCTTCACCGGGAGCTCACCGACTGTCGAATGGCATTGATCAAGGCTCATCGGGTTTCCTGTCTTCTGCTCTGTCTCGGCACTCGGCACTTGGTACTCGGCACTGCTCAGTAGTGGCACGCCCCGCAGTTCTGCGGGAGCAGGTGGAGCTTCTTCATTTCCAGCTTCTTGAGCAGTGCCACCCCGCCCTCCGACCCCACGTCCAGCGGATCGCCGCCGGCCGTGTACGGGCCGTTGCCCTCGCCCAGCCGCTTCTGCACCCAATACAGGTCCGTGACCTTCTCGCGCGGCACCAGGTGCGGCGCCGGGTCCGCGTGGCACTCCAGGCACCACGACATGCTCAGCGGCTGCACCTGGTGCACCACCGGCATCTCGTTGATCGCCCCGTGGCACGAGTAGCAGCTCACCCCCGCGTTGATGTGCACGTTGTGCGGAAAGTTCCGCACGTAGTCGGGCAGCTTGTGGATGCGCCGCCACGGGATCGAGGCCCCCCCCTCGACCACCGACAGGCTCTCCTCCTGATACGCCCGCATCTTCGCGTCGGCCTCCTCGAACTTGCCGGCCTTCTTCAGCGCGTCGATCTCGTCGAACCGCGCCCCGGCCTCCCACGCATCGCGGATGAACTGCACCCGGAACTTCTTCGCGTACATCTCGTCGTTCACGTGCCCGTCGGCGTGGCACCCCATGCACGTGCTCACCGACGGGATGTTCGCCTCCGCCGAGTTCTCCACCTGGCTGTGGCAATAGCGGCAGTCCATGCCGAGCTTGCCCGCGTGGATCTGGTGGCTGAATCCCGGGAACGTGCTCCCGGGAATCTCCGGCGCCCGGACCGCGGCCCGCGCGGTCTTGACGATGCGGGCCTCGGCCTGCTCGGATAGGTGCGGCTGCGCGGGCATGTAGCCGGCGCGGAAAAACTTCGGCGTGGCGTAGTACCACATGCCCCCCACTCCCAGCGCGAGCGTGCTCAGCGCACCTCCCGCCAGCAGGGTGGGAAGCTGGTTCATCCACTTCGGGAAGATGGTCGACACTCTAACTCCTCGCTTCTGGTCGATGCCCGGGGAAAAGACCAGGGGTGTGCGATCGTCGCGACCGTAACCTCATAACCTCCAACGGACTGTCCCGTGATCGGAGGCAATTCCTCCCCAGGGAAAAATATTGCGGTCAGGCCGCAATCGTCGCATCGTCACACCTACTCTGTCAAGTTTGGAGTCCTGCCGGTGGTCAAATGAGACTGAGTCGCAGCAAATGTACCGACACAGGGGTTCCCCCATGCACGCGGACCTGACCCGAGATCGCGGTTCCTTCCTCGCCCCTTCCCTCGTCGGTGGGTTCGCGGCCACCACGGTCATGGCCTCGGTGTGGCTCATCACCCACCTCCCCTGGTTCGGCCTCCCCGAGCAGACCGCCATCCCGGTGATTCTGGTCGCATGGCTCATCGCGATCGCGGTCTTCACCGCCAACCTCTCGCGCCGGCGAGCCCTGGTCGTCGGCCTGGGATCCGGTCTCGTCTCCGGTCTGGCCGGACTCGTGTTCTTTGGGAGCCGCCTCGCTCCCTCGGCCAACGCGTCCGGGGTGTCCGGGGGTCTCGTCCCCAACGCCCCATTGCTGGTGCTCGGATTCCTCGGCCTCTCGGTGGTCATTGGCCTCGCGGGGGGCGGCATCGGCCGCCTCCTCGCCCGATCTTCCACCTCCGACCAGCCCGCCGCGCACTGGCTCGCCCGCTTCGCCCTGGTCACCAGCGCGGCCGTCGCACCGCTGATCGTCATCGGCGGCCTCGTCACGAGCACCCAGTCCGGCATGGCCGTCCCCGACTGGCCCAACACCTACGGCTCGAACATGTTCCTCTATCCCCTCGGAGCCCACGTGCAGGCGGGCATGCAGGGGGGAGGCAAGAGCTACGCGCAGGTCTTCGTCGAGCACGCCCACCGCTTGTTCGGAGCGTTCGTCGGCCTGAGCGCGATCGTGCTCCTCGTGTTCACGATGCTCGTCGAGCGTCGCCGATGGGTGAGGGTCCTGGCCTGGATCGTGCTGATCCTCGTCGGCCTCCAGGGCGTCCTCGGCGGCATGCGCGTGCAGATCGAGACGCTCCTCAGCGCCGAGAAAGTGGACGGCGCGAGCAAGGTCGGCACGATCCTCGCCGCGTGCCACGGCGTCCTCGCCCAGATCACCGTCGCGACCATCGTCGCCCTCGCGGTGGTCCTGTCCGATCACTTCCGCGCCCTCGCGCCCGGCCAGTCGGTCGTCGAGCCGCGCGTCTCCCGGCGGGCCAAGCTCCTCTGCACCGCCACGTTGCACGCCTCCCTGCTGCAACTCGTCTTCGGCGCGATGTACCGCCACATGCGCTCCAACCACGCCCTGTTCGCCCACATCGGCCTCGCCGTCATCGTGCTCGTGCTCGCCGTGATCGCCGGGTTCCCCCTCGCCTCGCCCCCGATCCGCCGATCGCTCGTCGGGCCGCGCGTGGCCATGATCGGCATCGCGCTGGCCGTCGTCGCCACCATCCAGTTCCTGCTCGGGTGGATCGCTTTCGGAGCCGCGGGCGAGGCCCCCACCGCCGCGACCATCTCCCAGGCCGCCATCCGCACCCTCCACCACTCCAACGGGGCCCTGTACCTCGCCCTGGCCGGCGCGGCATTCGTCTGGGCCAAGCGGCTTGCCCGTCCCCCCCTCGTGGCCCCCTCGCCCGCGTGAAAAACCGCGGCGCGGGCGGCGGGTTTTTTCCCCTGCAATAGCGGGCGTTCGGGCTTCGTTGAACCGAAGAACCGTTCGTACACTCCCGCTCCGGAGCCCGCGCCATGCAGCCATCCGCTTCGACGGCCTCCCAGCCCGACTCCAACACCCCCCCACCGCCCCCGAGCGCGTCCGACCCGCCGGAGCAGTCCGCCCCGCCCATCGGCGCCCAGTGGCGTTCCTTCGCCTCTCTCGCCCCCATCAAGTCCAAGGACTGGGGCTACGACCACGCCCGCCACCTGCTCAATCGCGCCGGCTTCGGCGGATCGCCCGCCCAGATCGCCACCCTCGTCAGTTGGGGCCCCGAGAAGAGCGTCGAGCACCTCCTCAACCCCGACAAGATCCCCTTCGACGAGGTCAAGGCCACCGCCTTCGATCACGATATCATGCGCCCCGTCTCCGGCGAGGAGCGCGGCGAGATCGCCATGGCCCGCCGAAAGGGCGACGAGGAGGCCGTCACCCGCCTCCGGGCCCGGCGCCAGGAGGCCGAGCGGGACGACCGCCGGCAGATGCGCGACATCCAGCACTGGTGGCTCAAGCGCATGATCGAGACGCCGCGCCCGCTCGAAGAGAAGATGACCCTCTTCTGGCACGGCCACTTCGCCACGTCCTACCGGACGATCGAAGACTCGTACCACATGTTCGTGCAGAACCAGCTCTTCCGCAAGCACGCGGTGGGGAGCTACGCCAAGCTGATGTTCGAGATCATCCGCGACCCCGCGATGCTCAAGTACCTCAACAACGACGACTCCCGCAAGGACAAGCCCAACGAGAACCTCGCCCGAGAGATCATGGAGCTCTTCTCCCTCGGCGTGGGCAACTACACCGAGAAGGACATCAAAGAGGGCGCCCGGGCCCTCACCGGCTACACCTTCGACGACGACGAGTTCGTCTTCAAGCGCACCAACCACGACTCCGGCGTCAAGCAGATCCTCGGCGCCCGCGGCGCCCTCGACGGCGACGAGTTCGTCAAGGCCATCCTCGCCCGGCCCGCCTGCGCCCGCCACATGACCCGCAAGCTCTACCGCTACTTCGTGCTGGACTATCCCACCGGCAACAAGCCCCTGGACGCGGCCGCCGCCGGCGTCCTCACCTCCCTCGAGTCCACCTTCATCTCCTCCCGCTACGAGGTCAAGCCCCTCCTCCGCCGCCTCTTCCTCAGCGAGCATTTCTACCAGCCCCGGATCATGAACGAGCAGATCAAGTCCCCCACCCAACTGGTGGTCGGCGGCGTCCGCTCCCTCAACACCCCCGCCCGCGACCTGGGCGTCCTCGCCGACGCCATGAACATGATGGGGCAGAACATCTTCTTCCCCCCGAGCGTAAAGGGCTGGGACGGCGGCCGATCGTGGATCAACACCGCCACCATGTACATCCGCCAGAACATCCTGTGCTTCCTGCTCACGGGGCGTACACCCTCCGGATTCGACCCCCTGGCCAAGCAGGAAACCTTCGACCCCATGCCGCTCCTGGACCAGATGGGCCTCTCCTCCTCCTCGCCGCCCGAGGAGATCGCCGACGGCGTCCTCCGCTTCGCCATCGGCCGCTCCGAGCCCCATAACCGCGCGATCCTCGTAGACATCCTCCGCCGGAGCGGCACGAATGTCACGAGCGACACACTCACACAGATGTTCCTGCTCGTCACCGCCATGCCCGAATACCAGCTCTGTTGAAACTCCGATCTGGAACAGACATCCCCCAGATCAAGCCAAGCCCCCACCGTCTCCGACCCAGTCCCGATTTCTCCGCCCCGAGGCCCCGACCGTCCGAGGAACTCCCCATGGCCTTTGATCTCGAGAACTTCAATCCGTTCACCCGCCGCTCGTTCATGGCCCGCGGCCTGGTCATGGCCTCCGCCGCGTCCACGGTGCCGTACTTCGTTCAGAAGTCCGCCGCCGCGCTCCTCCCCGGTTTCGGCCTCACCAGCACCCCCGGCATGCCCGAGGACCACGTGCTGGTCATCGTGCAGCTCGGCGGCGGCAACGACGGCCTGAACACCGTCGTCCCCTACCGCGACGGCAACTACTACAAGGCCCGCCCCGCCATCGGCATCCCCGAGAACAAGGTCCTCAAGCTCTCCAAGGACGCCACCGTCGGCCTCCACCCCAGCCTGGGCGGCTTCAAGGACCTCTACGACAACGGCATGCTCTCGATCGTGCAGGGCGTGGGCTACCCCAACCCCAACCGCTCGCACTTCAAGAGCATGGACATCTGGCAGACCGCCGACACCACCGCCACCGGCAACGGCTGGCTCGGCCGCTATTTCGACAACGACTGCTGCGGCTTCGACGCCTCCGGCAAGGCCACCCCCGAGCCCTTGGCGGGCATCGCCATCGGCAAGGAGGCCCCGCTGGCCATGCAGGGCCAGATGTCCAAGCCCATCGGCTTCGAGTCCAGCGAGCTCTTCCAGTGGCTCGGCGGCGGCGTCGAGAAGAGCCTGATCCCCGCGTACAAGGAAATCAACGAGCGCGGCGTCACGGGCGCGACCGACCCGAACTCCACCGCCGGCTTCCTGATGCGCACGTCCATGGACGCCCAGATCGCCAGCGACCAGATCCGCAAGGCCGTCGCGCAGCGCCCCCTCGCCCAGTACCCCAACAGCGACCTGGCCCGCCAGCTCCAGATGGTCGCGAGCATGATCCGCGCCGGGCTCAAGACCCGCGTCTACTACGTCACCCTCGGCGGCTTCGACACCCACGCCGGCCAGGGTGGCGAGAACGGCCGCCAGGCCCAACTCCTCACCCAGGTCGGCTCCTCCATCAAGGCCTTCTACGACGACCTCAAGAAGCAGGGCAACGACTCGCGCGTCCTCACCGTCTCCTTCTCCGAGTTCGGCCGGCGCGTGCAGCAAAACGCCTCCGGCGGCACGGACCACGGCGCGGCCGCCCCGATGTTCGTCATCGGCCCGATGGTCCGGCCCGGCGTCGTGGGCAACCACCCCTCGCTCACCGACCTCGACGCGGGCGACCTGAAGTACCAGATCGACTTCCGCTCCGTCTACGCGGGCGTCCTCGAGGGCTGGATGAAGGCCGACAGCAAGAAGATCCTCGAGGCATCGTACCGCCCGGTGGACATCATCAAGAAGGCTTGAGGGAGCCTCTCGCGTAAGCGAAAGGTAGATCGCACAACCACCCGCAGTTTCCACTACACTCCGGCAACCCCGGAGTGTTTTCATGCGCGAACTCCTCATCCCGCTCCTCCTCCTCTCCCTCTTCGCCCTCCAAGGCTGCTCCGCAACGCCGACCGCCGCGCCCAAAGGTGACTGGGCCATCGCCATCCACGGCGGCGCAGGCGTCCTCGACAAAGTCGCCCCGCCCGAGGAGCGTGCCGAGTACGCCCGCTCCCTCGCCGCCGCACTGGAAATCGGTCGCAACGAACTCGCCCGCGGCGGCACCGCCCTCGACGCCGTGCAGAAGGTCGTCAACACCCTCGAAGAGAATCCCCTCTTCAACGCCGGCAAGGGCGCGGTCTTCACCTACGACGGCACGCACGAACTCGACGCCTCCATCATGGACGGTGCAACATTGAAGTGCGGCGCGGTCGCGGGCGTCAAGACCGTCCGCAGCCCCGTCGGCCTCGCCCGCCTCGTGATGGATCGCTCCCCGCACGTCCTCCTCACGGGCGACGGCGCGGAACAGTTCGCCACCAAGATGGGCGTCGATCGCGTGGACAACACCTTCTTCGACACGCCCCAGCGTCGCGAGTACTGGAAGGAACGCCGCGCCGAACTCGACAAGCAATCCCAGACCCCCGCCGACCCCCGCTCCACCTACGGCACCGTCGGCGCCGTCGCCCTCGATTCCCACGGCAACCTCGCCGCGGCCACAAGCACCGGCGGCCTCACCTGCAAACGCTGGGGGCGCGTCGGCGACACGCCCATCATCGGCGCGGGCAACTACGCCGACGCACACGCCGCCATCTCCTGCACCGGCACCGGCGAGGAGTTCATCCGCCACGGCGTCGCCCGCCAGATCGCCCTCCTCGTCGAGATGAACCGCTCCGCCGCCGGCGCCGCCGACACCGTCGTCAACCACCGCCTCAAGCCCGACGACGGCGGCGTCATCGTCATCTCCCGCACCGGCGAGATCGCCATGATTTACAACTCCGAGGGCATGTTCCGCGGCGCGGCCGACTCCCGCGGCCGATTCGACGTATCCATCTGGGACAAACCCGAGACCATCACGGAGGCCGCCAAGTGACCCGCTCCCTTTTCCTACTGCTTCTGCTCACGCTTCTTCCCGGATGCTCCTCCACCATCCGCTCCTCGGGCTACGAGCCCAACCGTGCCACCGGCCACCTCGTCATCGTCGGCGGCGGCCTCAAGGACGAGAACGCCCCCATTTTCAACCGATTCGAGTCCCTCTGCGCCGACGGCCCCATCGGCATCATCCCCCTCGCCAGCGGCGATGGCATCAAGGCTGGCGAGAGCACCGCCCAGCGCTGGCGGAAGTATTCCGCCACGCGCCCAGTCATCGTCATCCCGCTCACCCAAAACGACGCCGACAAGGCCGAGGACCCCGCCATCGCCGCCCAGATCCGCTCCTGCGGCGGACTCTGGTTCACCGGCGGCGATCAGTCCCGCATCACCAAGGTCCTCCGCCCCGATCCCGCCCGCCAAACCGCCTGCTACGCCGCGTGCCTCTCCGTCCTCAACGACAAGAACGGAGTCATCGGCGGAACCTCCGCCGGCGCGGCCATGATGTCCGACCCCATGATCACCGGCGGCCGCTCGCCCTCGGCCCGGACAGCAAAGAACTCCGACCCCGACAATCAGGACTCTCGCCACGTGACCACGGCTCCCGGAATGGGCTTCTTCACGCACGGCCTCACCGACCAGCACTTCATCCAGCGCGGCCGCCTCGGCCGCCTCATCGACGCCATGCGCGACACGGGGATCCGGCGCGGCTATGCGGTGAGCGAAAACTGCGGGATCATCGTCGATCGCTCCACCGGCGACATCGAGGCCCTCGGCGATGAGTTCGCCGTCTGGCTCATCGACGCAACCGCTCCCGGCGCGTTCACCCCCGACGCTGCCGACCTGCGCATCTCCATCCTCGCATCGGGCGACCTCGCCGAAGGGCGCAGGATTCACGCCGCCGCGCCCGGCACGGATGTGCGCACACAGGGCATCCTCGAAGCTGCGGAGACCGTTTCCGACGTCTGGGAATCCGCGACCATTCGCAAGGCGCTCGGCCGCATCGCCTCCGGCGGCGGCCGCTCCGCACATGTCACCCTCACCGACGGGCGCACATCGCTCACGTTCATCGCCGACGACCGATCCAACGTCTACGTCGGCGTCCCCGGCCGCACTCCCTGCTTCGCGAATCTCCGGGTGATCGTCAAGCCCGCGAACTGACCCCCGCGCCCGCCCGTTTCACCGCCGGCGCGCCTCGATCCTGCGGATCCGCTCGGGCTTGATGTACGCACCCATCTCCCCCGCCCCGATCCCCGGCGGCGGGGTGTATCGCTCCGCGTCGGTCATCAGGTCCTCCTCCGTCAGGTTCTCGTCGAAGATATACACCCGCTCCCCGCACTCCGGGCACCGCACCCACCCCGCGCTCACCCGCAACCCCACCATCGAGAACTCGCAGTACGGGCACCCCGCCTTGTTCACCAGCCGCCGGATCGACCGCACCAGCATCCACCACCGCACCGCCGCCCCGACCGCCACCGCCACCAGTAACCCCACGAACACGTTGAGCCCGATCCACCTCGCCATGCCGTTGCCCGTCAGGCTCAGCCCGGTGGACTTGAGCCCGAACGTCATGACCGCCGTCACGCCAACCCACACGACCGCCCCCACGAAGCCCCAGAGCGCGGGGATCACCCACAGCGCATCCCCCCGTCGCAGCCGCGCTTTGCGCATGAGCACGACAAACTCGTCGTCGGAGTACTTCTCCAGTTCGGGGATCGCGAAGATGGCGGAGAAGCGACGCATGGGAGATGAGCGGGGCTCAGACGGGTGTACCAGCCGCGGCCCCCGAGGTTGAGGCCGGTGGGCCGGAGGATGGCGGCGGCACCACGCATCCCTGCCCGCACTCCGGGCAGGTGATCGTGCGGTCGGACTTCATCGGCAATCCAACGAGCGAGTATTCGCACTCGGCGCACCGCCGGGCCAGAATCTGGGGGTCGCTCGTCAACCGGGTCTCCAGAGCCGCCCGAAGCAAGTCCCTGTGGTGCCTGCTTCCCCAAAGGTACCCGACAAGCGCGGCCGGCAAGACGGTCATCGCCGGAGTGATCAGCCCCGCCCCCGGGATGCCGTTCCCCATGCGAATCAGAATCGCCGCGGGGATCAGGACAACACACCCGACCACGGTCGCGATCACCCCGGCGCTGATGCCCTCGAACATCAGATGGCCGTGGATATCACGCACCATCCTCGACGCCGCCACGCGCGCCTCCGCCTCCGGCAGATGCTCGAACTGCGGGAACTTCTTGAAGGGATGTCTCCACGGCCACGCCACGCGCTCGGCTCCTCAATATCCGTCCATCCACGGATGCGACTCTCCGCACTCCGGACACACCACCCGCCCCCCTTCTACCGGTAGACCGGTCAGCGGATACGAACACTTCGAGCACAAGTTCCACACCCGGTCGTTCGCCGGCCCCAGCCGGTGCGCCAGCGTTCCGGCCGCAAGCCTTTGGAATCGCCACGCGGCGGCAAGGTACGAAACAACCACCACCGCCGTGCATCCGCCCACCACTATCGCCCCCTCCACCCATCCCGGGTCCCGACCGCCGAGAATCGACAACACCCCCGCGCTCGCCAGGCACGTCCCCAGCGACATCGCGATCATCGCGCACATCCCGAACGTCCCGGCGTCGAGCAGCATCGCCAGACGGTCCCGGCGCAGCATCCGCGAGCACTCCCGCGCCGCTTCTTGCTCCGACAAGTGGTCGAAGGCGCGAAACACCCGGTGCAGCGGCGGCCAAGGCCAAGGCATGGGGGATTGTTGTCATCCCGGCAGTGGCCCCCCCGCGTCGGGCGTAAGGGTGAGCAAGGTCTCGTCGGTGATCCCAAGGTCCGTGAGCGTGTGCCGCGTCCCGCACTCCGGGCACGTCACCGCCCCCGCCACCGGCCGAAGTCCCAAGAGCGAGTACCCGCACACCGTACAACCCAGTCCCTTGATCTGCTTCCGCAGCAGTCTCCGCTGCCACGCATCGCTCAGGGCCAGCGCGGCCATGCACGGCGCGCCCAGCCCGATCGACAACAACAACACGCCGACGAACATCTTCCACGCGCTCTGCCCCGCATCCCCGAGGATCGCCTGGGCGACCAACAGCATGGCAACTCCGCCGATGCAACTTCCGGGAAAGAACAGCATCCCGAAGAGCAGCAGCACGTCAATCGTGGCCAGCGGATTCGCCCCGTTCGCCGCCGCCTTCATGAAGGCCCGGCACCGCGCATCGCTGAACTCATCGAGTTCGGGAAACGCCCGATAGGACTTCCAGAGCGGCGATCGCACGTGGACAGTCTATCAGGACGACGCCCGGTCAACCGCGTCGATCGACTCCGCGATCCTCGGTCTCAAACGCCGCGTCATCGGCCGGGGCATCGATCAGGTCGTCCGGATGCGTTCCGTACGCGGAGAGGTCGATTTCCAGCCCACATTCTGGGCATCGGACCATACCGCGGACCTCAGGCAGTCCCATGAGCGAGTACCCGCACACGTCGCACGCAGTTCGACCGACCTCTTTCATCGCACAGAACTTTTGGCTTGCTCGGGCGCAATAAACCAACCCGGCCACCTGGGGGCCGAACACAAGCATGCAAACCAGAACGAGGCTCAACCACTCTGGAAGCGCATGTCGCAAAACGGACGGAATCATGGGGAACGCGCGTCCGAATACCTCCAGCACGGTAGACAACACTGGGATCCAGACCGCCGACGCAACAACAAAGAGGATGAACGCCGCAACGGCGTGGATCAGTTGCGCTGGCTTGTGCCGACGCGCCAGCGCCCACCGCTGATCGGCGCTGAGCATCGCATACCTGCGCTCTCGCTCGGCCTGACTAAGCATGCTCCTCTACTTCTTCGCCGGAAACAAAAACTCCAACTCCCCGCCCAACCGCTTCGCCCACGCCGTCTCATCGTGCGGCGCCCCCTCATCCACGATCAGCCGGAACCGGTCGCTCGCGAGGCCCTTGCCCGCCATCAACTCCTTGAACGCCGCGGCCGTCCCCGCCAGTTGCCGGTTCTGCGCCTCGTGCTTGTCGTCCTTCCCGTACTCCTTCCCGCCCATCCCCATCGCGATCCGGCGCGGCCAGTTCTTCTTGGCCGCGAAGTGCTTGAACGCCGCCCGCTCCTTGGTCGTCATCGGCATGCTCTCGCAGATCACCTTGCCGAACACGCCAGGATGCTCCGTCGCCGCCTCCAGCGCGATCACCGCGCCCAGCGACGACCCGCCGATCGCGGTGTTGTCCGGATCGCTCTTGACGCGAAACGCCCGCTGAACGCGCGGCATCGCCTCGTTCATCAGGAACGCAATGAACTCCGTCCCGCCCGGCCGCACGCCGTCGATCATCGCAAACGGCGTGTACTCCTGCGACCGCTTCGCCCCCGCGTTCGGCACGCCCACCACGATGATCGGCTCGATCTTTCCCGCCGCGATCAACGCCGCGGCCGTCTCATCCACCCCCCCCTCCGCCGGGATCGCCCCATGTTTGTCGAACAGGTTCTGCCCGTCCATCAGGTACAGCACCGGGTACGTCCTGGTCCGATTCTCCGGCTCCTCATACCCCGGCGGCAGCCACACCAGCAGATCACGATTGAGCGTCCGCGCCCCCGGCCCGCCGCCCCCGACCACCTCCAGCCGCTTGAGCGTTCCCGCGCCGACATTGATCGTGCGATAGCGGTCGTTGGCATCGGCGACGTTGGCTCCGGGCATCTGGTCGCGCCAAGCCTCGATCGTCAGTTCGATCACCGGCTTCTCCCCCGGCTTGAGCCCGGACACATCCACCATCGGGAGCATCCGGTTGTCGATGTCCTTGAAGTCCTTGTCCGTCTCCACCCTCTCCCACGCCCCGCGCGCAAACTTGAACGCGATCCGCGAGTCCAGCGTCGGCTTCTCCCACACGATCCGCCACTTCTGGTCCGATTGCGCCTGCAACTGCATCTTCGGGTCCGCCGGATTCCACCCGTTGTGGCTCGAGGGCATGTAGATCGGGCTCGAGGCGTTGGCGATCCGCGTCTTGTCCGTCACCATCACGATGAAGCCCTGCTCCAGGCTCTCGGGCTGGACCATCTTCGCGCCGGCCTTCGGCTCGGCCTTGGCCGCGGGCTGCGCCTCCATCGGCGTCGGCGCAACCCTCCGCAGCGGCGCCGGCGCGCCCCCGAACCACCGCTGCACAGTCGCGGGCAGCCCGCGCGTCCCGAACAGCGCGCCCTGCATCCCCACCAGCGTCGCGATCAGCACGAGCACCCACGACAGCGCCAGCCACTTGCCCATTGGTCGTCCTTTCGTCCTTGCCACGCTCAAACGGTAGCGAACGAAAAAAGCCCGGGCGCACGCGCCCGGGCTTTGGTCCTTCACTTCAGTCCGATCACCTGGCCGCGTAGTTCTTCGCCACCTCGGCCCAGTTCACCACGTTCCACCACGCCGAGACATAGTCCGGCCGGCGGTTCTGATAGTGCAGGTAGTACGCGTGCTCCCACACGTCCAGCCCGAGGATCGGCTTCCCGCCGCACCCCGCGATCTTCTCGCCCATGAACGGGCTGTCCTGGTTCGGCGTCGAGCAGATCTGCACGCCGCTCCCATCCGCCTTCACGCACAGCCACGCCCAGCCCGAACCGAACCGGGTCGCCGCGGCCTTGGCAAACTCTTCCTTGAAATGCGCGATGGTCCCGTACGCGGCGTTGATCGCCTTGGCCAGATCGCCCGTCGGCTCCCCGCCGCCCCCCTTGCTCGCGGGGGCCATGATCTTCCAGAACATGGAGTGGTTGACGTGCCCGCCCGCGTTGTTGCGCACCGCCGTGCGCTTGTCGTCGGGAAGGTCCCCGAGGTGCTTGATCACCTCGACCGGATCCATGTTCGCCCACTTCGTCCCATCGAGGGCCTTGTTGGCGTTGTCCACATAGGCCTTGTGGTGCTTGTCGTGATGGATTTCCATGGTCCTGGCGTCGATGTACGGCATCAAGGCGTCGAAGGAATACGGCAGATCGGGCAGCGTAAACGGCATGGGGATCTCCTTTTGGCCCGCGATCGGGAATGGCTCGTTCGTCGCCGAAACAGGGGGAATCTCCGGCGATCGACTGGTGTTATCTTGAGAACTTCGCCTTTTTCCAGGCCGACGACCGGGTTGGTTGCAAATGTTCCGCGGATCAGGTATCTTCGCCCCTCGCATTGGTCAGGCGGAGCACCTTGCCCCGTTTGACCCTTTCAGCGAGCCTACGCCAAGCCGTGCAACGCGTCCATTCCGCGTGTTGCGCTGTGACGGACATACCAGCCAATTCCTCGCCCTCGCGGCGGGGCTCTCGCAGGGATGCGAGGTGTGGGTCTGGAAGTAGGTGGCCGGCCCTCAGGATGGGGGCACGAGGATTCGTTGCTCGCACCAAGGATGGCTGGCGGTCTAATCCCCCAGATTTTGGGGTAATCGACATGAGCTGGCGGGTTGGAGAATTGGGCAACGTTTCTCAGGCTCGGACGTACAACAGCATATCGCTTGTCATCAATATTCAGGGTTTTTACCTAAACCTATGCCTATCGGACTTCGGTCGGCCGCCTCCGGCCATCAACGCTCTGAGATTCTCTCCGGAAGCATTCCGGTTCAACGGTTTCTTGCGGTGAATGTGTGGTAGATTGAATGGGTACGCGGCGGTCGGATAACCCGCTGGCACATCCCAAACACCGAACGCCTGGATGGATCCCGGCGTAGGTGGAGCAAAGGAGACGGTCACGAGCGCTGAAGAGCGCGTTTCGGACTCGTTCGGGTGCTGTTGGCAGGACGCCACGGCTCAGTTCCGCCGAGGACGGCGCGTTATGCAGTGCGGCGTTCATGCGAGGCGAACCGATGTAGGTCGCCCCGCCGGCCATGACAGGCGGCTCCACGACGAGTCACCCGCCCTGACCAGCCAGGTTTGGCGGCCCGGAACAGGCGGACCAAACGGGGCTTTGAGCCCGCTAGGAAGATCGATGGTACACATGAAGCACACCCTCAGCCCCCTCGAGCAGCACCGGCGCAAGACGCGCGTGCAGATCACGGCCGACCAAGCCGGGCGCGGCAGCGCGCCCCGCACCCGCCGCTCGCTCTCCAAGGAAGACGAGAAACTCCTCGCCACCCTTGTCAATCCCAGCAACCCCATCGACTACATCGACTCCACGGCCTTCCGTGAGCCGACGGCCGAGGAGATCATCTACAACGCCGGCGGCGACATCGCCAAGCCCGACACCTCCTGGTACCACCCGGTGATGGACGACCTGTCCCCGGGCAAGCATCGCACCGTCAAGAGCACCCAGCAGGTGATCCTCACGGGCGCCCAGGAAAAGGTCCTCTTCCACAAGTTCAACTACGCCCGCTTCCGCGTGAGCGAACTCCAGAAGCAGGTCTGGGGCTCCGAGTCCCGAAAGCCCACGACCGATCAGGCCGAGATGATGCTCAAGTGGTACCGCATCGCCGAGCGCGTCCGCGAGCAGATCGCCGAGACCAACCTCGCCCTCGTCCTCGCGATGGCCAAGCGCACCCGCATGAGCGAGGTGGACTTCGCCGATCTGGTCAGCGAGGGCAACATGGCCCTGCTCCGCGCCGTGGACAAGTTCGACGCCGGGCGCGGCTACAAGTTCTCCACCTACGCCTGCCGCGCCATCCTCAAGGCCTTCAGCCGCCAGGGCATGAAGCTCAGCAAGTACCGCCAGCGCTTCCCGACCGATTTCGACCCCAAGCTCGAGCGTTCCAACTACCTCGAGACCAAGCGGGCCGACTTCGAGAAGGACGCCGCCGAGGAGGTCAAGCGCATCGTTCTCGAGAACCGCGCCGACCTCACCGACGTCGAGCGCACCGTCATCGAGCATCGCTTCGGCCTCGAGACCACCGACGGCGAGAAGCCCATGACCCTCGAGCAGGTCGGCCAGATCATCGGCGTCACCAAGGAACGCGTCCGGCAGATCCAGAACAAGGCGATGGAGAAGATCCGCGTCGAACTCGAGCAGAAGTTCCTCGGCGTCAAGCCCCCGGAAGTGCCGGGCGCCGAGGGCGAAATCGCGGGCCTCCCCGCGGTTCCCGGCCAGCCGGGCCAGATCGTCGGCCCCGGTATCCCGTCGATGGCCCAGTCCCCCTCCTCGCCCCGCGAGGACTACGAAGAGCTCGTCGCCCTCAACTGACGCGTTCGATCAACCCGGTTCCCCACACGCCCGGCGGCTTCGCCGGGCGTTTTTCGTTGGCGCCCGAATCGCGGGCCCGACACGATGCCCTCCCTGACGGTCGGGCTGCTTGCTCACCCCAGCACCCCGTACTTCACGATGCACCACAGGGCCCGCACCCCGTCCCTCCACCCGATCTTCTTCCCCTCCTCGTACGTCCGCCCCGAGTACGAGATGCCCACCTCGTGGATGCGCACGGCCGGACGCAGCCGCGCCACCTTCGCCGTGATCTCCGGCTCGAAGCCGAAGCGGTCCTCGCGGATCGTGATCCGCTGGATCACCTCGCGCTTGAAGACCTTGTAGCACACCTCCATGTCCGTCAGGTTCAGGTTCGTCACGGCGTTGGACAGCAGCGTGAGCGCCTTGTTCCCCACCGAGTGCCAGAAGTACAGCACGCGGTGGCTCTCCCCGCCGATGAACCGCGAGCCGAACACCACATCCGCCTTCCCATCCAGGATCGGCCGCAGCAGCCGCGGATACTCCTTCGGGTCGTACTCCAGGTCCGCGTCCTGCACGATCACCAAATCCCCCGTCGCCATGGCAAACCCGGTCCGAAGCGCGGCCCCCTTGCCCCGGTTCTTCTCGTGCCGCGAGCGTTTGAGGCCGAACCGCTCCGCGACCCTCGCCAGCGCGCCGTCGGTCCCGTCCGTGGACGCATCGTCCACGCAGATGATCTCTTTCTCGATCGCGCCCAGGTCCACGGCCGACACCGCCTCGAGGAGCCGCTCGATGGTCGCGGCCTCGTTGTACACCGGGATGACGATGGAGAGTCGCATGGATTGGCCAATGTCCTCGGACAGGCCGGGATGGTAACGCGGTTCTTCGATTCGCGCCCGCACCGCGGTCCCGGCAACCACCGATCGCCCCGCGGGTACTAGCCACATGCCCGACGCCCCGCCCTCCCTTCCGGCCACCGCGGCCGCGCCCGGCCCCGTCGCGTTGCAGCCGGCGATTCGGCTTCCCCTGTTGGGTCAGAACGACGGGTCTATCTCGTGGCCCGTGGTCGAGTTCACCCCCGCCGGCGACCGGATGGTGGTCGTGGATTTTTACTCGCGATTCTGGAGCGTGTCGAACCTGCGCTGGCACGCGCCGGACCTGGCGATCCTCTGCATGATGCTCGCCTTCGGATGGGTCGTTCACCGGGCGTGGAAAAACCGCTCCTCCCGCCTGCACGCGGGCATGGTCGGGCGTTGGCTCTGCCGCCGGTGCGGCTACGACCTGACTCCGCCCGGCACGGACCCGGCCGTCCGCACTGCGCCTTGCGGTCTTCAGGCCGTCTGCCCCGAGTGTGCAACCCCGACGTCCACCCGCCCGCCCCGCCAGTCTCGCTCCCGGGCCCGCCGGATGATCGGGCCGATCGTGGCGTTCCTAATCATCTGCGGCGGGGCCGCGGCGGTGCTCAATCAGACGCTCGAACCGGTGCCGCCGGCACCGGCGTGGGCGAACCCCTGGGAGGCGTGGCCCAGCCCGCTGCTGAGCGGGTTTTTGGCCCACGCCCTGTTCATCCCTCGGTTGCAGAGATGCGAGAACGCCGCGCACCCCGATGCGCACCGGCTGACCCTGTACGAACTTCCCACGGCCCGCGAGATCGCTCGGATCGACGGGCTCGTAGGCGGGTACGCGGACTACCGGTTCACCCCAGACGGAACGTGGTGCATCGCCGGGGCCTCAACGTGGGACGAACCTCCGCGGATCTCCGCCGTCGATCTTCGCTCGTCGCCGCCGCGGGCCTACTCCTGGCCCGTGCCGAGATCGGGCAGGTGCTGGGTGGTGCCGCTCCTCCAGAACCCGCACGAGGTGCTCATCGCCGAGCTCGCCCGCGCCGACGGCCAACCCTGGGGACCCGGCGCGCTGCCGCCCGAACGGCCGACACCGAACGTCGTGATCCGGGGCTGGTCCCTCGACGCCGAGACCGGCAAGCGATCCCTGCTGTTCGAGGTCCCGGTGACGCTCGATGCGCCCGCCCTGCTCGGGTCGCTCTCGTTGAGCCTGTGGCAGGCCGAACCCACGGGCGACTCGCCCGCGTGGACCGCCGTCCTCCAGACCCTCGGGGCACGGAACCGGTTCGCACCCAAAAGCACGTTTCGCATCTTCTGGATCACGCCGCGAGAGGTGCGATCAATCGACACGGTGCACCCGGGCAAGTGCTCCATGAATCCATGGCCGGAGCGCGACGGCGTCTCCCTCCCGCTCTTCATCCAGACGAACGCCGGAGCCCGCAGCACGGCCACGCTCGACACCCGCACCGGCGCCATCACCCCGGGCCCGCCGGAGTACATCTGGAAGTCCCCCGACGGTCTGCTGACATCCGCCCAGGGCCCGACGGGCCTCCCGGGCTTCGCCGGTCCCGACGGCGCCATGGTCGCCTGCACGTATCTCGACAAGGCCTGCATCCAGACCCGCCCGGACGAGCAGGGCCGTTGGGCGTGGGTCAACTGGCAAGGCTCCCCGCCACCGCCATGGCTTGTCAACATCGCCGGACAACGGTTCAGGAACACCGAGTTCATCGCCGTGTGGGACCTGGAACCGATCAAGCAGTCCATCCGAAGCGGCCACCCCCCCGCAGCCCCCCCCCCCGCCCCTGCCCCCAATCCGATCGCCCCGGATCCCGCGGCAAGTCCTTCGCCCTGAGCAGAGGCGGCCGAACGGCATAACGTACCCCCACGCCCTTTGCTCCCGTCCTCCATACCCCCTCCACCACAGCACTCCCCATGAGCCTCAACTCCGACGCCGGATCCAACTCC
>OEIU01000113.1_pt1 | contig 80391 bp, 69 predicted proteins | sample 1539221 | NCBI WGS metagenome assembly OEIU01 (sample SAMN03792071, study PRJEB22550) | activated sludge metagenome | feature: wastewater treatment plant; material: activated sludge; isolation source: Wastewater treatment plant of a petroleum refinery complex | place: Argentina: Zarate | collected...
CCCCCACCCCCCGCACCTCACCACCCCCACCCCCAGCCCCCCCCGCCCCTCGCCGCATTCCTCTTCCCCTCCGTGAATCCCTCCGTGGCCCTCGGTGGTTCTCCGTGCTTCGATTTCCGGACTTTGAAACACAGAGGGACACGGAGTTGCACGGAGGAAGAGGGAGGGAGGGAGGGAGGGAGGGAAGGGGGGAGGGGAGGGGGTGTAGACTGGCCGCACTCCGCTCACACCGCGTCCTTGGCCCCCCCAACAAGCCCCGCGCGGTCGTAGCGGCACTTCGGGCAGAGGCCGAGACGCTCGCGGCGGCGGGCGAGGGTGTCGAGACGCCAGGCGAGCGCTGTCGTGACGATCGACGCGAGCACGACAGGCCAGAGCGGAATCTCCCACCGCTCATCAACGGTCGGATAGTCGCTGTACGAGTACAACCAATGGAAACTTTCGCGGTGACTCACAAACCGCCGGCCTCGGAGCGCCAACGGAAGTGGGGCGTGCTGCGCCCGCCCTGCCAAATGCCACACGCTGACCGCCAGCGCGCCGCTCCGGATCCAAACGGAGCCGTATCCGCTGTTGGCGTTGTGTCCAAAGGCCCACCACCCGCTCCCGATCCACACCACTACCAGAGGCACCGTCACCGCCGCGCCGCCCCCCCTCACCCACTTGATCGTCTTGCGGATTCTCGGGTGGGAACGCATCGCCGCATTCTAACAACCTCTCTCCCCCCCCGCGCACCCCCGCGCGACCCCCGCGGACCTCTGCGTGCCGCCTTTCCCCCGCAGGACTCGCAGCGGCCTCTCCCGTACACTCGCGGCGTGAAACGGATCGAGGGACTCGCCAAACTCACCGGGGCCGAGCGGTACGTGGACGATGGGCCCGCGGACGCCGGTCTGGGCATGGGGCCGTGCCTGTGGGGGATGACGGTGCGCTCGCCCCCCCCCCACGCCCGCGGGCGGGTGAAGGAGATCCGGTACGGGAAGGGGGGAGGGGGGATCGACTGGTCGAAGTTGGTGGTGGTGGATCACCGCGACATCCCCGGGCTCGCGGGTGGGCGGGGGGTCAACGAGGTGCTGATGATCGGTACCGACCAGCCGGTGCTCGCCGCGGAGTATGTCCGGCACGTGCACGAGGCGGTGGTGCTCATCGCGGGCGAGGACCGGGAGATGGTGCGCCGGGCGGTGGCGGCGGTGGAGGTGGTGGTCGAGGGCGAGGAGGCCGCGCTGGACTATCGCGTGGAGCCGACGGCGGCGCAGGTGCAGGGCGGGTTTGATGCAAACGTGCTCAAGCGGCTCGGCATCAACAAGGGTGATGTGGAGGCGGCGCTGGCGGCCGCGCCGATCGTGGTCGAGGGGGAGTATGAGACGGGCGCGCAGGAGCATGTGTACATCGAGTGCAACGGGATGATCGGGTGGGTGGATGCGGCGGGCGTGGTGTGCGTCAAGGGGAGCATGCAGTGCCCGTACTACGTGCTCAATGCGCTCAAGCACACGTTCGCGTGCGATGAGAAGGGTGTGCGGGTAATCCAGACGGCGACGGGCGGCGGCTTCGGGGGCAAGGAGGACTACCCGTCGGTGATCGGATTGCACGTGGCGCTGCTGGCGGCGAAGGCCGGGGGGGGGCGGCCGGTCAAGATGATCTACGACCGGGGCGAGGACATGCAGGCCACGACCAAGCGGCACCCGTGCCTGGTGCGGCATCGCACGGGCGTGGACCGCGATGGGCGGCTGCTGGCGCAGGACATTCAGGTTCGCATGGACGCCGGGGCGTATGTCACGCTCTCGCCCGTGGTGCTGTCGCGCGGCATCATCCACGCCGCGGGGCCGTACTTCTGCCCGAACGTCCGCGTGGATGGGAAGGCGATCCTGACCAACTCGGTCCCGTACGGGGCCTTCCGCGGCTTCGGGGCCCCGCAGACGATCTTCGCGTGCGAGCGGCACATGGATGTCATCGCGGCGCGGCTGGGCATGGCGCCGGAGGAACTGCGGCGGCGGAACCTGCTCCGCGACGGGCAGACGACCGCGACGGGGCAGGTGATCAAGGCCCACGCGCCCTCCCCCGGGACCGACCGCGTGGCGTTGATGGACCGGGCCTTGGTCGCGGCGGGGTGGGCCAAGAAGAAGCAGGAACACACGGCGTTCAACGCGGCCTCGGACCACCTGCGGCGGGGCATGGGGCTGGCGACGTTCTGGCACGGCGCGGGGTTCACCGGCTCGGGGGAGACGTACCTCAAATCGCGCGTCCACGTGGCGGGCCTGCCGGACGGGCGCGTGGAGGTCCGCATCGCCACCACGGAGATGGGGCAGGGAACGACGACGGTGATGACGCAGATCGCGGCCGACCGCCTCGGGCTTGCGGCCGATCGGGTGGTGGTGGCCGTGCCCGACACGACGGTCGTGCCCAACAGCGGGCCGACGGTGGCCTCGCGAACGGTGATGGTCGTCGGACGACTCGTGGAACGGGCGTGCGAGGACTTGTTGGTGAGGGTGGGGCTGGGGAAGGATGCGAAGGGGGCTGTGGTGGGAGAGGCCGTGCGGCGATGGCACCACCTTCGCAACGCCGAGGGTGGTGGCCCGCGCGGGGAACTCATCGGCGAGGCGGTGTATCGGGCCCCGCCGGGCGTGCAGTGGGACGATGCGACGTACAGAGGCGATGCGTACGGCACGTTCGGCTGGGCGGCGTATGTCGCGGAGGTCGAGGTGGACCTGCGCACCTACGCGGCCCGCGTGGTGGACTTCGTGGCGGTGCAGGAGGTCGGCTCGGTCATCAATCCCACGCTGGCCCGCGGGCAGGTTGCCGGCGGCGTGGTGCAGGCGATCGGGTGGGCCCTGATGGAAGAGTTCGCGTGGAAAGACGGGGCGATGGCCAACGCCACGCTCACCAACTACATCATCCCGACCAGCGATGACGTGCCCCGGGGGGGCATCCGCGTGGAGTTCGTGGAGAATCCGTACCCGCACGGGGGCAAGGGGAGCAAGGGGATCGGCGAGCTGCCCATGGACGGCCCCGGACCGGCGATCGCCAACGCCGTGGCCGATGCGCTCAAGGAGTTCGGGGTTGAGCCCAACCGCCTGCCGCTCACGCCCGAGCGGGTGATGGGGATGATGGAGAAAGCCGAGGCCGCGCATGCCTGACGACGGGCTCATCGAGGTGCCGCTGACGATCAACGGGGCCGCCGTGAGTGTGCGCGTGCCGCCGACGGACCGGCTGCTCGACACGCTGCGCTACCGCCTCGGCCTGCCGGGATCGAAGGAGGGGTGCGGCGAGGGGGAGTGCGGGGCGTGCACCGTCTGGCTCGACGGGCTGCCGGTCTGCTCGTGCCTGGTGCCGACGTTCCAATGCCGCGGCCGCGAGGTGAAGACCATCGAGGGCGTGGACGCGGCGACGCTGGCCCCGATGCTCGAGAGCGGGGCGACCCAGTGCGGGGCGTGCACGCCGGGTGTGGTCATGATGGCCCGATGGGTGGCGGAGCATCCGGAGATTCTCGGGTCGCACACGATGCGGGAACTCCTTGCGGGGAACCTGTGCCGATGCACGGGCTACGACGGGATCGTGGAAGGCATGGCCCGGATGGTCGGCCCGAAGGGGACTCACCACGGCGGCGCAGACAGCACCGAGAAGAAGTCCCGGGGGGAACGGGTGTGATGCGAGCGTTCTCCCCCACTTCGATCGACGAGGCGTGCGCGATGATGGCCGCGGGCGGCACGCCCCCCACGCCCATGGCCGGGTGCACGGACGTGCTCGCGCACTGGCCGGGAAACCTGGCGGGCAAGGAGCGGGCGTATCTGGATCTTTCGGGTGTGGGCGAGTTGCGCGGCGTGCGCTGGACGGGCACCCACATGCAACTCGGCGCCCTCGCGACCTATTGGGATGTTGTGACCGATGCCCGCTGCGTCGCGGAGATGCCGCTCCTGGTGGCCGCGGCACGGACGATCGGGGCGGTCCAGATCCAATCACGCGCGACATGGGCAGGGAATATCGCCAACGCCTCCCCCGCGGCCGACGGCGTTCCGGCGCTCATGGCGCTGGACGCGAGTGTGGTGCTGGTGTCTGGCAACGGGGGGGCGGGCGGGTTGGAACGCGAGGAGGTCCGGCTGGATGAGTTTTATCTCGGGTACAAGAAGTTGCGGATGCGGACGGGTCAGTTGATCGAGGCGGTGCGTGTGCCGCGCCGGCCTCGTTCCGTGAGCATCTTCGAGAAGGTCGGGGCCAGGCGGGCCCAAGCGATCACCAAGGTGGGCGCCGCAATCGCCCGATCCGATGCGGGATGGCGGGTGGTCGCCAACAGCGTCGCGCCGACGGTGCGCCGATGCCGGGCGGTGGAGGAGATGCTGGAGGCGGGAGCGGTGGTGCGGTCGCCGCTGGGATTCGCGGCAGCACTGGCCAAGGACGTCGCGCCGATCGACGACATCCGCTCCACGGCGGCGTATCGGCGGGCGGTGCTGGGGCGGGTGTTGTACTTCGCACTCCGCGGCAAGGCCGGCGTGGTCTGAGCCTGGAACACGGGCATCCTTGCCCATGCATCGCGCGCCGGGAGCGTCGGAAACGGCCGGCGCGGGCCGGTCCGGGACTGGCCGATTGCGCCCGGCACGGGCAGGATGCCCGTGCTACTACAATCTCGCATGGCCCTGGACCGCGACATCTTCACGGAGGCCGCCCGCCTGACGGCCGCGGGCGAGCCGTTCGTGCTCGTAACGGTGATCACCACGAAAGGGTCCTCGCCGCGCGACGCGGGGGCGAAGATGATCTGGCGGCCCGCGCCCCACGCCATGTCCGGCACGGTCGGCGGCGGACAGTTCGAGATGCTGGTGGCCGAGGCCGCCGAGCGTGTGTTCGCCTCGCGGTCGTGCGCGATGGAGAAGTTCGTGCTCGGGGCCGAGGCGGAGCAGTGCTGCGGCGGGGTGATGGAGGTCTTCCTGGAGTACTGCGGGACGCGCCAGAGGCTGGTGATCTTCGGGGCCGGGCACGTGGCGAAGGAACTCGTCGATGTGCTGCGAGGCTCGCCCTTGGAGGTGGTCGTCGTGGACGACCGTCCGGAGTGGAACAGCGGGGAGCGGTTTCCGCCGGAGTTGGTCTCTCCCGCTTCGCGGATGCTGCAATGGGATGTGGGAATCAAGGCCGCGCGGGAGCACCCCGGGCGGACGCTGGCGTGCGTGATGACCTGCTCGCACGAGACGGACTTTGAGTTGCTGCGGGGGTTGTTGAAAACGAATGATGAGGGCACCGGTTTCTCAGAGCCGAAACCGGTGGCACGAGATAACGTCCCCGCGTTTGTCGGGTTGATCGGGAGCCGAAGCAAGCGGGCGTGCCTGTTCGGTCGGCTGGTCGCTTCGGGGCTCGATGAGGCGCGGGTGGCGCGCGTGCAGTGTCCGATCGGAGTCGGCGATACGGGGAAGGAGCCGCGGATGGTGGCGGTTTCGATGGCGGCGGGGCTGCTGCTCGAAGCGAAGCGGATGGAGAGGGCGCGGACCGGGGGTCTATCCGCACAGGGTGTCGCGGGAGAGCCGCATCGACCTGTGGCGCGTTCTCGGGGTGAATGATGGACTACGTGATCGTGCTAGCAGCTGGGCGCGGCGTGCGGGCCGGAGGGCCGAAGGCGCTGCACGTGGTCAATGGGCGACCGTGGTGGGAGATCCAGCGGGAGCGGCTGGAGCGGGTCGGGCTGCCGATGGTGTGGGTGGTGTCGGAGCGGGTGCGGACAGGGATGGGCGAGAAGGCGCCCGAGCGGGTGGTGATCGCGGATGAGATGGCGCCGATGTTCGCGAGCGTGCTGGCGGGCGTTCGGGAGGTTGCCCAAAGGGGTGGGGCGAACGGCGTGTTTGTCTTGCCCGTGGATGTGCCGACTCCGGGCGCGCAAGTCTTCCGCCGACTCAGCGCCTGCCCGAGCGCGGCCGTTCCCGTTCACGGCGGAGTGCATGGGCACCCCGTGTACATTTCATGGAATGTGGTGTCGCAGCATGTGCTTCCCGCTAGACCGGACGATCGGCTGGATCGCTTGATCGAAAGTGAGCGGGCTGAAGTTGCGGTGGATCACCCCGCGGTAGCGGTGAATCTGAATACGCCGGATGACTTTCGGCGATGGGAACGTGAGGAGGGTGCGTAGGAAACAGGGCGTTCAGCCCCATGCGGCCTCACCCGTCCTTGACATCCCCCCGCAGCGTCTCGATCGCGTGGGGCAGGATGTCGAGGAGGGCTTCGAGCATTTCCGTCGCCCCGCGCGGCGATCCGGGGAGGGTGATGAGCAGGGTCTGGTTGATCGTGCCGGCGACGCCGCGGGAGAGGTACGTCTTCGGGGTCTTGGTGAGGCAGCGGAAGCGGGCGAGTTCCATGAGGGCGGGGTGGGGGCGCTGGATCACCTTGGCCGCGGCCTCGGGGGTGATGTCGCGCGGGGCGAGGCCGGTGCCGCCTGTAGACAGGATGAGGTCGGTGCGAACTGCGGGGAGCGCAGGCTCGGACCACGCGCGGAAATAGGCTTCGAGTTGGTCGGGCTCGTCGGGGAGGATGGCGGTGTGGATGATCTCCGCGCTCAGTCGCGAGCGGAGCAGGTCGCAGAGCGCGGGGCCGGAGGTGTCGGCTCGCTCGCCGCGCGAGCAGCGGTCGGAGACGGTGAGGACGGCGGCGCGGATGGGGGCGGAGGGAGTCATGGAGTGATTGTTCGCAGGCGGGCGGATGAATAGATGAACAGGTGAACAGGCGAAGAGGTGAACAGGTAAGAAAGGCACAGTCACCTGCTCACCTGCTCACCTCCTCACCTGCTCATGGCTTGCGCGGCGCGATGTACGTGCCGGATCGCCCGCCGGACTTGCTCAGCACCCGCACGCCCTCGATCACCATGCCCTTGTCCACTGCCTTGCCCATGTCGATCACGGTGAGCGCGGCGACGGTCACCGCCGTGAGGGCCTCCATCTCGACCCCGGTGCGGGCGTGGGTTTGGGCGATGGCGGTGAGGTGGATGTGATCGCGTTTGAGAGTGGCGACAACATCCACGGAGTCGAGCGGCAGCGAATGGCAGAGGGGGATGAGTTCATCCGTCCGCTTGGCGGCCTGGATGCCCGCCAGGCGGGCGACCTCGAGCAGGTTGCCCTTCTTGAGCTGGTTCTGCCTGATGGCGGTGGCGAGCGCGGGGGAGATGCGCACCCGAGCCTCGGCGGTGGCGGTGCGGTGCGTGATGGGCTTCTTGCCCACGTTGACCATGCGGGCGTGGCCCTTGGCGTCGGTGTGGGAGAGTGTGGGCGAGCGTCTGGGCATGGAAAGCGAAGGATACAACGCGGAAATGGCCGAGCGAGCGGAGCGTATCAGCGGTGGACCGTTCGAACGAGGCTCGTTCAACCTTGCCAGGCGTAGAACGGCCACGGGCCGGGGCCGGAGTTGTGAGGGGGGATCTCGACGAAGCCGTCGGTGGCGGCCGCGCCGGGGATGTCTCCCGACGAGCGCGCGTCGAGGAGTTCGGCCCCTCCCGCGCCGATGAGCCGAACGGGTCGGTGCCACCAGAGGTCGATGGCCTTGGTGTCGGGGTTGGCGAGGTGGACCAGCGAAGGCACCGAGCACGCGGCGGTGATTCCAGCGCGGGCCCGGATCGCGGGAAGGGCGATGCGGCGGGCCGTGACCATGACCGAGACCGGATTGCCGGGGAGGGCCAGGATCGGGCGACCGCCGGGAGCGATTCCGCCCAGGATGGGTTTGCCGGGCCGCTGCGGGACACCGTGGAAGATGGTGCGAATGCCATTCGCCGCGAGGGCATCGGCGACGAAGTCGCGGTGGCCCATGGAGACGCCGCCGGTGAGAATGACGGCGTCGGCGGTGGCGAGAGCCCGGGCCACCGTGGCGTTCATGGCGGGCGCATCGTCGGGGATGTGCGTGTGCGTGAGGCAGATGAAGGAGAGGGGCTGGAACAGGGAACGCAGGGCCGGGCCGTTGGAATCGCGCAGTTGGAAGGGCGTCGGGTGCTTGTGCACTTCGACGAGTTCGTCCCCGGTGGTCAGGACCGCGAGCTCGATGCGACGGTGAACCGCGGGGCTGGAAACGCCGAACGTCGCCAGCGCGCCCGCGATGGGTGAGGTGATAACGGTTCCCGGCGGAACGACGAGCGCTCCCGCGGCGAGATTCTCTCCGGCGCGCCGGATGTACTGCCCGGATTGCAGGCGGAGCGCGCGGGGAAACTGGATCCGGTCGGGGTGCTCGGTGACGTCCTCGCGCTTGATGACCGCGTCGGCGCCGACGGGGATGGCCCCGCCGGTGACGATGCGGAGGCAGGTGCCGGCCGGCAGGCTCGGCGGCTCCCGCCCGATCCGGACTTCGCCCGCGATGGGAAGTTCGTTCGTCGTGACGTCGGCGAGGCGAACCGCGTAGCCGTCCATGGAACTCACATCCGCCGGGGGGCTGGGGCGGTCGGTCGTGATGGCCTGGGCGAGCACACGACCGGGAGACTCGGCGAGCGGGATGGACTCGGCCTCGACGGGCCGAGCGTGCGAGAGCAGCTCGCCGAGGGCCTCGGCCGGCGATGGAAACTGGAAGGTGAAGGGTGCTTCGCGGGGCATGGGAGGACGAAGTGTGAAGCGCTCAGTGGTCAGGGGCGATTCTGGAACCACGGGCCGCGGGCTGGAACCCAAGGCCCGCGCACATGAGCGTACACTCGGAGTATGGAGGTACGTGTGCTCTTGTTCGGTCCGGCGGCCTCGACGTTCGGTCGGGGCGAGGTGTGGGTGCGGGTGCGGGATGGGGCGACCTGCCGCGAGGTGCTCGAGGCCGTGACTGGGGTTGCTCCCACGCTGGCCGACCACGCCCGGGGCGGCCGGTTGGCGGTGAACCACGAGTTTGCCGAGGCGGGGCGGGTAGTCAAGGGCGGGGACGAGGTCGCCCTGATCGCGATGGTGTCGGGCGGATGAGCGTCGAGATTCACATCGTGGAAGGGCCGATCGGGGCGGAGATCGGGCGCGCGCCGGCAACCGCAGATGGCACCGCCGGTGCGGTGCTGGTGTTCGACGGGGCGGTTCGCGCCCTGGAGGATGGCAAGCGGCTGCGCGGCCTGGAGTACGAGGCGTATGAGCCCATGGCCTCGCGAGAACTCAAACGTCTGGCCGAAGAGGTGGTCGCCAAGCACGGGCTCATCGGTCTGGCGTGTTGGCACAGCCGAGGACTCGTTCGCGTCGGCGGGTGCTCGATGCGGGTGGTCGTGAGATCGGGGCATCGCGCGGCCGCGCTGGCGGGGATGGGCGAGTTCATCGACCGCCTGAAGCGGGATGTGCCGGTGTGGAAGAGGGCCGTGTGGGCGGCGGATTGAGTATGCTCGCGGCTATGCCGACGGGGACCGAACTCATGCTGGCGGGGCTGGTGCTGGTGGTGGGGTTTCTGTATTCGTCGGTCGGGCACGCGGGGGCGTCGGGGTATCTGGCGGCGATGGCGCTGTTCGGCATCGCCCCCGACGTGATGAAGCCGACCGCGCTGCTGCTGAACATCCTCGTGGCGGTGATCGGGACGTGGCAGTTCGTGCGGGCGGGGCACTTCGACTGGAAACTGTTCTGGCCGTTCGCCGTCATGTCCGTGCCGCTCGCGTTCGTGGGTGGGACGATCAGACTCCCGCCGGAGTACTACAAGCCCTTCATCGGGCTGGTGCTGCTGTTCAGCGCGTGGCGGATCGCGGCGGTGGCGATGAAGAGCGCTCGGGCGACCGGCGCGGAGCCGCCGACCCGGAGCCCGCCGCTGGGCGTTGCGCTTGGTGCGGGGGCCGTGCTGGGATTCGTGTCCGGCCTGACGGGCGTGGGGGGCGGGATCTTTCTGAGCCCCCTGCTCCTGCTTTGTCGCTGGGCCGAGCCGAAGACGACGGCGGCGGTCTCGGCCGCGTTTATTCTCGTGAACTCCGTGTCGGGGATCGCCGGCTGGGCCTCGAAGCCCGGGGCGATGTGGCCCGGGTGGGAGTTTCTCTTGCCGCTGGGAATCGCGGCCATCGTGGGCGGTGGGGTCGGCTCGTATCTGGGCAGCCGAAAACTCGACCCACGTGCCATCCGCTGGCTGCTGGCGGTGGTGCTGGTGATCGCGGGGGCCAAGTTGTGCTGGGAGGGAGTCGAGACGTTTGTGGCTCATCAGAGCCGGACATCGCACGCGGTCGGTGTGGGCCGCCGGTGTCCTCAACCGCCGATGGCCGACATGGGCCGGGCGGGCTGAACGAAGTCCGCCGAGGTAATGCCGTGGCCCTTCTGCTTGGCCCAGACGGCCGCGAGAAGGGCGTTCTCGATCGCGTGGTCACCGGCGGGTCCCGGCCGCAGGTGCGACATCAGGTCGAACTCTTCGAGGCTGAACAGACAGGGCCGGATCTTGGCGTCGGCGGTGATGCGCAGGCGGGAGCATTGGCCGCAGAAAGGGCGCGTGACGGGGGCGATGATGCCGATGCGGGCGGGGCTGTGGTCGCCGCGCGGATCGTCGGCGAAGAGGTACGTCTCGGAGGTCGAGTGGGGATCGGTGCGGGCCAGCGGCGTGAGCGTTGCTTCCTTCGACGCCAGCCGGACGATCTCGTCGGCGGCCACGAGCATTCCCCGATCCCAGTGGCGGCCGGAATCCAAGGGCATGTACTCGATGAACCGCATCTCGAAGCCCTCGCGCCGGGCCAGCGCGGCGAGCTTGGGGACTTCCTGCTCGTTGCGGCCGCGCATGACCACGGCGTTGACCTTCACCGGGCCGAGCCCCTCGGCGATGGCATCGCGGATGGCCTGCACGACGCGTTCCGCGCCGGACCGCTCGCGGTCGCGGGTCATGGCGTCGAAGAGTTCTGGCGTCACGGCGTCGAGTGAGAACGTGAGGCGTTTGAGGCCGGCCCGCTTCCACTCTCGCATGAGTTCGGGCGTGCAGAGCGAGCCGTTGGTGGTCATCGAGAGGTCATCCACGCCGAGGGCGGCCACGGCCTCGATGATCTGTGTGAGTTTGGGGTGGACGGTCGGCTCGCCGCCCGTGAGGCGGACGTGCCGCACGCCCAAGGCCACGCACGCCCGGGCCACCCGGGTCATCTCGTCAACGGTCATCAGCGAGCGAGGATCGGCGAAGCGGACATCCGGGTCCATGCAGTACACGCACCGGAAGTTGCAGCGATCCGTGAGGGAGAGCCGCAGGTCGCGGATGGCGCGGCCGTGAGAGTCGACGAGAATGCGGGGGAGGGAGGCGGGCCGGGCCGAGGCCGGAACGTGGGCGTGGCCGTTCCGCTCGCCCGGGGGCGATTTGCGAGGGCGGAGTTGGGTAAGGGAGACCTGTGTCGGCACGCTGGGGAAGCGTAGGTGGCGGTGGCGCGGATTGTGTACGCTGGGGACATGGCGCACGAGGCGTACAGCATTCGGAGTTCGCGGGTGGTGGCGGAGGGGCGCGTTGGGCCGGGGGTGGTGTTCGTGCGCGGGGCGAAGATTGAGCGGGTGGACCTGGGGGGTGATGGGGAGACCCGCCACGGAGTGTCGGGGTACCCGGAGATCGACGTCGGCGATCTGGTGGTCATGCCGGGGCTGGTGGACACGCACGTGCATGTGAACGAGCCGGGGCGGACGGACTGGGAGGGGTTTGTGACCGCGGGGCGCGCGGCCGCGGCGGGGGGGATTACGACGATCGTGGTGATGCCGCTGAACTGCACGCCGGCGGCCACGAATGTGGCCGCGCTGATGGGGGAGGCGGAGGCGGCCGCGGGGAAGTGTCTGGTGGATTATGGCTTCTGGGGCGGGGTGGTGCCGGGGAACGTGGATGAGTTGGAACCGATGTGGCGGGCGGGGGCGCTCGGGTTCAAGGCGTTCATGGTGGAGTCGGGGGTGGAGGATTTCGGGGCGGTCAGTCACACCGATCTGGAGCAGGCGATGCCCGTGCTCGGACGGCTCGGTGCGGTCCTCCTGGTGCATGCCGAGGATCAAGAGACGATCGATCGGGCCCGGCCTGCCTCGCGGCTGGACTCTCAGCCGCGAAGTTATGATGCCTACTTGGCATCGCGGCCCGCCGAGGCGGAAGTCCGGGCCGTAGAGGCCCTGGTTCGGATCGCCCGGCGGCTGGGTCCGCTTGCCCCGTCCATTCACATCGTGCATGTGGCCTCGATGGCGGCCGCCGAAGTCATCGGAGCGGCCAAGGCGGAGGGCCTGAGGATCACGGCCGAGACGTGTCCGCACTATCTCGTCGGCTCATGGAAGCGAGGCTGGCAGATCGGCGAGGGACAGACACAGTTCAAGTGCGCGCCTCCGATCCGGGGTCAGAGTGTCGAACTCTGGGAGTGCTTGCAGGACGGCGTGCTCGACCTTATCGCATCCGATCACTCGCCCTGCCCTCCGTCGATGAAGATGATGCAGACCGGCGATTTCGCCCGTGCATGGGGGGGCATCTCATCGCTGCAACTGAGCCTGCCCGTGATTTGGAACGAGATGCGCGGCACTCAGTACCCAGAGTCCGATGATCTGAGCCTGACCTGTCAATGGATTGCTGAGGCACCGGCGGCACTTGCCGGGGTGGGCGATCGGAAGGGGCGGATCGCCGCGGGGTTCGACGCGGACCTCGTGATCTTTGACCCCAACGCGGAATGGACCGTGGATGCCAGGGCTCTGCAGCATCGCCACAAACTCACCCCGTATGATGGCATGACCCTGCGCGGCGTGGTGAAACGCACCATCCTGCGAGGCAGGACGATCTACGACGCCGCGGCGTCCAACCCATTTCCTCTGGAGCCGATCGGCCGATGGATCAAGCGGGACACGTGAACGGACCAACGGCCGCGGCGCGGCCCGCGTGGACGGAGATGATCGACCTCGCCTCGGCGCGGCTGGGCGGGCGCGCCGTCGCGTGCAGCGACGACTTTTTCGCGGGGATGGAGAACCTCGTCAGGCCGGAACCGGCGGTGTTCATCCCGGGCAAGTACACGCCGCGCGGGAAGTGGATGGACGGGTGGGAGTCGCGTCGCAAGCGGGTGCCGGGCAGCGACTGGTGCATTGTGGAGTTGGGGCGGCCGGGGTCGGTGCGGGGCGTGGTGATCGACACCGCGCACTTCAACGGGAACCAACCGGAGTTCTGCACGGTCGGGGGGGCGGAGGTGAAGACGAACAGGGGAGCCGGGAGGGCAAAGGGAGCGGGGGAGGGGGCGCTGCGAGCGGCGGAGTGGGTCGAGATCGTGCCGCGCACGGCCACGGGGCCAAGCCGGGAGCACTTCGTCGAGGCCCTGCCCGAAGTTGCCGGTCGGCGGTTCACGCATGTTCGGCTCACGATGACACCCGATGGGGGCGTGGCCCGGCTGCGGGTGCACGGGGAGGTGATGGCGGAGGGGGGTTCGCTCGCGAAGTCGAAGCCGGCGGTCGATCTGGCCTCGGCGGTCAACGGCGGGCTGGTCATCGACGCCAACAACATGCACTTCGGCTCGCGCCACAACATGATCATGCCGGGGCGCGCGAAGAACATGGGGGATGGGTGGGAGACCCGCCGGAAGCGCGGCCTGACCTGGGTCGATGGACGCCCGGCGGAGTTTGATTGGGCGATCGTGAAACTCGGACACCCGGGGACGATCTCTCGCATCGACGTGGACACCAATCACTTCAAGGGCAACTTCCCCGAGAGTTGCCGGATCGAGGTGTGCTCGGCGGGCCCGGGGACCTTCGATCCCAAGTTGGTGCAATGGCACGAGGTGTTGGGACGGACGAAACTGCGGGCGAGCGCCGTGCATTCGTTCTCGAAGGACTTGGTGAGGGCGGCGGCGCACCAGCCGAGCACCCACGTGCGGATCAGCATCTATCCCGATGGCGGGATCAGCCGACTGCGCGTGTGGGGGAGGCCGGCGAAGTGAGCGGCGTTACCCCCCCACCACCTCACTTGATCGCCGGTCTTGCACGGTTCAACGCGCTGGCCGTGGATGACGCGGTGCGGGTGCTCATGACCTGTTGCGGCTCGCAGCGATGGGCCGACCGCATGTCAGCGGAGCGGCCCTGCGCGAACCCTCGGGACTTGTTCACACGGGCGGACCAGGTGTGGTTCGGGCTGGAGCGCGAGGACTGGCTGGAGGCGTTCGACCACCACCCCCGGATCGGCGAGCGCAACCTCGACCAGCCGAAGTTCGCATCCACGGCGGCGCAGAGTTCCCGGGAGCAATCGGGTATGGGCGCGGCGTCGGAAGCCGAGAAGGCGGAGTTCACCACGGGCAATGCCGCGTACGAGCGGCGGTTCGGGCACGTGTTCCTGATCTGCGCCACCGGCAGGTCGGCCGGCGACATGCTCGCGTCGCTCCGGGCCCGGCTGGACAATGATGCTCTGACCGAACTGCGAAACGCGGCGGTGGAGCAGGCGAAGATCACCCGTATTCGACTCGAAAGGTGGCTGTCGGCATGAGCGGAATCAGCACGCACATCCTGGACACTTCGCGGGGCGTCCCGGCGGCGGGCGTCCGAGTGGTGCTCGAAAAAGAGGCGCCCGGCGGTATCTGGAAGATCCTCGCCGACACTCGGACCGACGCGGATGGGCGGGTCAAGAGCCTGCTCGCACCGGGCAACGACCTCGTGGCCGCGTCGTACCGCATGCGGTTTGCCACGGGAGCATACTGGACCGGCCAGGGGATCGAGGCGTTCCATCCGCACGTGGAAGTAGCATTCTTGATCAGCGACCCGGCGAGGCACCACCACGTGCCGCTGCTGGTCAGCCCGTTCGGGTACACGACGTATAGAGGGACATGAGCGCATGGCAAAGCAGACGAAGAGGCGGATCGGCGGGCGGTCGGCGGGCAAAGCACCCAGAACAGGCGCAAACGACATGGACGGTTCCGTCGCCGAGTTCGTGCTCGGCCAGAACAACTACGGCAAGACTCGCGTGCGGATGGTCAAGGTGCTGCGCGACGGCAAGCGCCACGACGTCCGCGAGATCGAGGTGGCGATCTCGCTCGAGGGAGACTTCAAGGCCATCCACACCGATGGCGACAACAGCCTGTGCCTGCCCACGGACACCATGAAAAACACGGTGTACGCCCTCGGCAAGGACCATCCGCTGGACACCATCGAGTCCTTCGCCCTCCACCTCGGTCGGCACTTCATCGACCGCAACGACCACGTCTCCCGGGCCCGCGTGAGGATCTCGCAGGTGCCGTGGGTGCGGGCTCGCGTCGGCGGGACCGAACACCCCCACTGTTTCAGCAAGGGAAGCGACGAGCGGCAGACGTGCGATGTGACCGTTGAGCGGGCCGGGGCGAGCGTGGTGGGCGGGATCGAGGGGCTCGTGATCCTCAAGTCCACCGACTCCGCGTTCGTCGGGTACATCCGCGATGCGTACACGACCCTCCCCGAGACCGACGACCGCATCTTCGCGACGAGTCTTTCCGCCAAGTGGATGTTCGGCGGCGATCGCCCGGAGCGGGCCGCGTTCGCGACCTGCCGCGAGAAGATCCGGCGGGCGATGGTGGAGACGTTCGCCGGGCATATGAGCGAGTCGGTGCAGCACACGCTCCACGCCATGGGCGCGGCCGCGCTGAGGGCCTGTCCGGCGATCGACCGCATCCGCCTGTCGATGCCCAACAAGCACTGCCTGCTGGTGAACCTCGCACCGTTCGGGCTGGAGAATGCCAACGAGATCTTCGTGCCGGTGGATGAGCCCTACGGGCTCATCGAGGCGACCATCACGCGAGGACGGGCACGCGCCCAGGGCTGAAGCAACGCCCGGACGGGGCGAGTCAAGGGCGAGCGACGGCCCGGCGCTCAGGGCTTCCTCTCGAGTCGATTCGCCAGAATCTGCACGAACGATCGCGTGGCGATCTCGTCCTGCGACAAGCCCGTGGCGGCGGCCTCCTCCGTTGTGATGGCCCGTCGGCGGAGTCCTTGGATGAAGAACGTGATGAGTCCCTGAGCGGTGGCCGCGTCGTCGAAGACGCCCCCGGCCGCGCCACCGACGAGGGTCGCACGGGCGGCCTTGTCCACGAAGTTGCGCAGGCGGTGCGTGGCCTCGGAAAGATACTCGAGGAAGTACGAGTACATCGCGGCGTAGCGAACCGGTAACTGGGCCGGGTTGAGGTCCCACCCTTGATACCACCCGTGGGCGAGCGAGCGGCGGACGTTCTGGAAGTTCAGTCTCCACGCGCCGTGCATGGCCGCGCGGTTCTCATCGAGTTGTTGGCGCGTGAGCGACCCGCCCTCGGGGGCCTTGTGCGGCGCGGCGGGCATGATGTTGGTCGCCCCGTCAGAGAGCATGAGTCCGGTTGCCCCGAGAGCGACCTGCATGGCGTGGCGGGCGAAGTCGCACCCGCGATGGTCGATCTTCTGTTCCTGGGCCGTCACGCCGATGCTGGCGGTGTAGTCGTACACGCCCAGGGCCCCCGCGATGCACCGACCCCGGGCCGCCCTCACGAAATCCGGGAGCGGGCAGACGCCTCGCGTGTCGATGACCGACTGGGTGGTCTCGACCATGAACTCCATCTTCAGCGCCCCCTCGGGGAACAGGCCTCCCGTCTCGAACATCTCGAAGATGTCCACCAGCGTCGTCACCTGCTGGGCCGAGACAAGTTTCGGCAGCATGACCACGAAGTTCTCGGGCAAACGCGCGCCCCCCCCACCGCCCGTCTTCGCGGCCAGCGCCGTGAGAAACAAGTCCAGCGTCCGCACGCCGCGGGCCACCGTGTCGGGACCGAAGTTCTTGATCCGGATGCCTATGTACGGGGGCAGCGAGCCATCGGCCATGCCCGCGGCCACCTCGCCCGCGGCCTGCACGGCGCACTCGTCCTCCTCCGCGTCGGGCCGGACGCCGTAGCCGTCCTCGAAGTCGATCCGGAAGTCCTCCACCGGCTCCCGCGTGAGTTTCTCCACCACCCGCCCGTAGATGTCCTCGGCCAGCGGCCCCGGCCACGCCGCGCCGATCGCGCCGGCAAAGGCCGTCGCGTCGGGCGCGTAGTCCCGGAGCGAGGCCAGCGCCAGGTCGCCGAGCCTCCGGGCCGAGTCGCGCCGGAACAGGTGGGCCCCGCCGTAGATCGTGTGTACGGGCTGGCGGCCGATCGGCTCGCCGGGGTAGACGCGGGAGTAGGCCGAGTTGGTCTGGGCCAGCGCGGCGAGGCGCTGCGCCAGCGGGCCGGCGGGGAGGGACGTGGTGGGCATGGGCGGATGATAAACCGCGGGCGCACCGGCGGGACGGCTCGCCGCGGGGCGGGTTCGGCCCGGGGTCGCCGGGCCCGGGGGCGTTTCTCGCGCCCCCGGATTCCTAGCATTGCCCATGCGATTGATCCTGACCAACCCCCGCGGATTCTGCGCCGGCGTCCACATGGCCATCGACGTGGTGGACCAGGTGCTGGACCTGTACCCGGGCAAGTCCATCTACGTCTTCCACGAGATCGTCCACAACAAGCACGTCGTGGACCGGTTCAAGGAGCGCGGCGTCGCCTTCGTCGAGGAGGTCTCCGAGGTCCCCGAGGGCTCGATCATCGTCTTCAGCGCCCACGGCATCTCCCCCGCGGTCCGGGCCGAGGCCAAGGCCCGCAACCTGACCACGGTGGACGCCACTTGCCCGCTGGTGACCAAGGTCCACAACGAGGCGATCCGGTACGCCCGGCAGGGCTACGACATCCTCCTGGTCGGCCATGCCGACCACCAGGAGGTGCAGGGGACCCGGGGCGAGGCCCCGGAGTCGATCCAGGTCGTCGAGTGCCCGGAGGACATCCCGCACCTGAGGATCCGCAACCCCGACAAGGTCGCCTACCTCACGCAGACGACGCTCTCCACCGACGACGCCGAGGTCATCATCCAGGCCCTCAAGAAGACCTTTCCCAAGATCAAGGACCCGCCCAGCAGCGACATCTGCTACGCCACGACCAACCGCCAGCACGCCGTCCGGCAGATCGCCCCGGAGGTGGACGTGGTCCTCGTGGTCGGCTCGCGCAACTCCTCCAACTCCGTCCGCCTCACCGAGATCAGCGCCAACGTCGGCACGCGGGCGTACCTGCTCGACGACGCCGGGGAACTCAGGGACGAGTGGTTCGCCCACGTGGAGGGGGGCGCGGCCAAGGCCACCATCCTCATCACCGCCGGGGCCTCGGCCCCGGAGGACCTCGTGGCCGAGCTCTGTCGCACGCTCATCGCCCGCTACAACAACGGCTCCCCGCCGGCCATCGAGCAGCGGGACATCTTCCGCGAGGACGAGGAGTTCGGCCTCCCCGCCTCCCTCAAGCGGCTCATGCGCGAGGAGGGGCGAGGGAGCGACGTGGACCAGCGGAAGATCAAGGTCGGCTCCTACGACCTCACCGAGGAGTTGTACGGCGCGGTCCCGCTCACCATCGCGGGCCGGGCCATCGAGTAGGCCGCCCCCGCCGACCCCGGCGCGGCCGCTCAGGTCGTGTACTCGGCGTTGATCCTCACGTACTCGGCGCTCAGGTCGCACCCGAGCATCCACGCCCGCCCCTGCCCGTGCCCGACGGTCAGGACGCACTCCACCGGGTCGGCGTTCATCGCGGCCATGAGCCCCGCGTCGGTCTTGGCCACGCCCGTGGGCACGCCCGCGCTGTACACACCCACGCCCCCGATGCTGAGCGAGGCCTCGGCGGTGTCGAAGCGCACGCCCGCGTTCCCCGCCGCCGTCACGATGCGTCCCCAGTTGGGGTCCTTGCCGTGGATGGCGCACTTGACCAGCGGCGAGTCCACCACGGCCCGGGCCATGCGCTCCGCCCCGGCCGCATCCGCCGCGCCGCGGACCTCGACCCGGAACGTCCGCGTCACGCCCTCCCCGTCGCGGACGACCTTGGTCGCCAGGGCCTGGCAGAGGCTCGTGAGCGCGGCCCGGAACACGAAGTACTCCGGATCGCCCTCGTGGATCGCCTTGACGGCCGAGTGCCCCGCGGCCCCGGAGGCCATGGCGATGATCGTGTCCGAGCACGACGGATGGGCGTCCACGCTGATGCGGTCGAAGGACTCCCTCGCGGCGTCCTCCAGCGCGTGCTGCAGGGCCGCGGGCGCGATCGCCGCGTCGGTGGTGATGAACGCGAGCATGGTCGCCTGCGGCCCCGCGCTGTCCAGGCGCGGCGCGATCATCCCGCTCCCCTTGGCGATGGCCCCGAGGTGGATCTGCACGCCCCCGATCTCCACCTCCGCGTGGGCCGCCTTGTGTACGAGGTCGGTCGTCATGATCGCCTTCGCGGCCGCCTCATCCGCCTCCGGCCCGCGCGCCAGCCCCTCGACCAGCCCCGGCAGCGCGGCGGTGATCTTTTCCACGGGCAGACGGTGGCCGATCACGCCCGTCGAGGAGGGCATGACCTCCTCGGGCGCGCAGTGCAGCAGTTCGGCCGCGGCCCGCATGGTGGCCCGGGCGTCCTCGACGCCGGGCTGGCCGGTGGCCGCGTTGGAGCACCCGGCGTTGACGAGGACGGCCCGCAGCCCCGGCCCGCCCCGCAGCATCGCGGCGCGCCAGGCCCGGCCGATCTCCACGGGGGCCCCGACCACCGCGTTGCGGGTGAAGACGGCGGCCCCGGTCCGCCGGGGGTCGATGGGCGTGCGGGAGCCCGCTACCGGGGGCATGGCCGAATCGCACACGATGAGCGCAAGGTCGGGCTTGCCCGAGGGCTTGATCCCCGCGGTGGCGGCGGCGGTGCGGAAACCGAGGGGGCGGGTGATCGACACGGGCAAGGCTCCAAAGGGTGGCCGGGAGACTAGGGGGCCGGGGGGGCACACATCGGCCCCGGCGGCCCCGGGCCGGGAGTCCTCCCCTCCCCGGATCGTCCGCGGAAGGCTCCGGACGGTCCACACACGGCTCCGGACGAGTCGGAGACAACTCCGGACGGTTCGTACTCGACTCCGGACGGTCCGGAGGTGGCTCCGAGCGGTCTGGACACGAGTACGGACGGCCCGGAGACAGGCCCGGATAGCGCCCGCCCCCCGCTCCTACCGCCCGACGTCCCGCAACCGGTCGAGCTGCTCGGAGCCGTGCAGCCGGGCGGCGGCCGCGGCCGCGGGCTCGAAGACCACGCCGATGCTCGTCTCGTCGGTGATGTTGTTGAAGTTCATGCGCACGCCCAGCGAGGCGTCCTGGAAGCGCCGCCGGAGCGTGGCGCTGAAGTTCTGGACCTCGTTGCGGTTGGTGTCGTACGTGACGCCCGCGCTCAGGGAGTAGAGGCGTGTGAGCTGGTACCCCGTGCCCGCGTCCACGTACACCGCGTCGAGGGCGTTGAGGGAGCGGACCTGCGCGTAGATCGAGAACTCCGGGGAATGCTGGATGATGCCGCCCGCCGTGGCCCGGGCGATCTGCCCCGTGTCGAAGTCGTAGATCACGCTCGAGGCGAGCGCCACCGCGTCGGTCACCTGCCACGCGGCCTCACCCGTGAAATAGTTGCCCAGGAAGGAATACTCGGGCCTCGCATCGAAGAACCGCCCGAAGGGAGAGGAGTTGCCCCCCTGCGCCGGTCCGTTGAAGGGCCCGCCGTTGTTGCGGTCGGCGGTGGCGAAGGTGACGTCGGTATTCAGGCGGAAGACGTCCACCGACCGCCACCGGCCCGGCCCGCCCCGCTGGGTCTGCCACGTCTGAGCCACCCCCGTGCGCACCGCGGAGCCCGTCGCGAGGGCCTCGACGCTGTCGTCGAAGATCGGCAGGCTTTCCTCGCGGATGCTGCTCCCGGCCGTCCAGACCGTCGCGCTGGGCGTGACGATGTGGCGGATCCGGTGCAGGTCGAAGAACGAGGACTCCACGCCGTCGTCGATCCGGACGATCTCGGTGGAGAACCGCGAGCCGCCCCCGTACCAGGCCCGGTACTGCTTGTCCCCGTCGGGGCTGAACGCGGAGAACTCCTCGATCTTCTGGTCGTAGGCCGTGAAGCGCCCCACGATGAACGGGTTGATGCGTAGAACGCCCCAGTCGAAGACCCCGGCGATCTCCTGGCGCGTGTCGGCCCGGCCCACCGGCGACTCGTTCAACCCCGCGGCCCGGAAGCGATCCCCGAGCGACTGCGTGGGGGCCACGCCGAACTCTTTCTGGGAGACGAAACTATTGGTGAACCCGAAGTCGTCGGCCGTGGGCTCGTTGAAGCGGAATCCCACCCGGGCGATCTGGTACTCGTGCGTCCACGTGAGCATCCCGGGCTCGATGCCGGGGAGCAGGTCGTCGGCCAGGCGCGAGTACGTGGCCTCGGGGAGCTTGTCCACCATGTACCCCTGGCTCTGGAGCAAATACTGGTTGGCCGTGAAGTCGTTGAGCGCCCCCTTGGCCCCAAGGGTGAACTGCGAGTTGGAATCCGTGTAGCGGAGGAGGACCGACGTGGTGAGCTCCCGCCCCTCCGAGGCGAGGTCTCGGAAGAAGCCGTCCACGAAGGTGGAATCCGAGATCTTCGCGACCTGCGCGAAGAGCGACCAGTGCGCGTCGATGTCCCAGCGGTTCTGGGCCAGCACGATCCCGCGGAACTGCTCGTCCTGCTCCTTGCGAAACCCGTTGGAGAGGACGTCGCGCCCGTCGTCGCTCGTCAGCATGTACGCGAAGGCCTGCCCGGCGAGGCCCTCGCGGTTCCAGTCGGCCCGGCCCCCGGCGGCGAAGCCCCTGTCGAAGTAATAGTCCAGCAGCAGGTTGGCCTTGAGGCCCGCGGGCGGGCGGGTGTTGAGCAGGCCGAAGATGTCCCACGAGGTCTTCAGCGCCGCGCCCGAGCCGGAGGAGTTCTCCACGCGGATGTCCTGGAGGGGCATCTGGTCGAGTTCCCCCTTGAAGCCCGGGAACCAGAACAGGGGCACGTCGCTCGCCCGCAGTGTGATGTTCTTGGCCTCGATGTACGAGACCGTCCGGTTCCCATCGCGTTTGGAGGGGACCTGCGTGACGGTGACGCTCGAGGCCCCGATGGCGAAGACGGGGTTGAAGAACGAGCTCGTGCTCAGGCGGGCCCCCTCGGCCGTGACCTGGTTGGCGGCCTCCTGCCGGAGCGTGGCGGCCCGGATGTACATCGGCAGGCCGGTGCGGGCGTCGATGGCGGAGAAGACCGCGTCGGCCATGACGGCCTTGTTGGCCGCGAAGTCGTAGTACACGCGGGGGCCGCGCAGGGTGTACTGCCCGTCGGTGGCGACCACGTCGCCCTCCAAGTAGATCCCGCGGATCTGCTCGGAGCCGAAGCGGCTCAAGTCCGTGAGCGGGCCGGGGGGGAGGAAGGCCACGGCCCGCTCGGCCGTGATGAGCAGGTTGCGGGTCTTGCGCAGGTCGGTGTACTGCACGGCCACGCCGCCGGTGAGCAGGAGCGTGTTGTCGGCCCCGTCCTCGCCGCGCACGAGGCGGATGTAGTTGCCGTCGCCGACCTTCTCCCCGAACTCCGGGGCCGTGGGGGCATCCGGGGCCCGCGTGCCCACGGCGAAGGTGATGATGCCGTCGCGGGCGAAGAGCGGCTCGACGCGGTTGGGGATCGGGGTGGCGTCCGCGTCGGGCTCATCGGCGCTGCGCCGCCGGGCCAGCGGGGAGTTGGGCTCGTAGGGCCGCGACAAGCCGGGGTTGATGTCCGAGACCGGACCGGCGAGGCCGCCGGGGGTGGTTTCGGGCCCGAGTGTTTCACCGGCGAGCTCGCGCAGGTGGCGCTGAAGTCGCTGCTCGGACTCGGCGAGGAACGACGATGAGCCGGGGGTGACGGGCGCGACCGGTCGGCCGGGCGTGATGGCGTCGGCCTGCAACGCGAAGGTCCCCTCGAGCCGGGCCGTGACGAGCAGGCGGTCGGCGGCCTGCGCGTAGCCCGCGGGCGCGCCGGGGTCGGCCACGCGATCGAAGTACACGGCGATCTGGCGGGTCTGCCGGTCTCCCGCCGCGCCGGAGGCGGCGGGCTCGCTGGTGAGATTCTGCGACCAGACCACGGCCTGGGCCGCCGTGAAGCGGTACGCCCCGAGTTCCACCACGACGTCGCCCTGGAGCATCAGCCGCTGCGTGCCCACGGGCAGGCCGTCGGCCCCGACCACGCGGGCCGAGCCGCTGGCCCCCTCCGTCCAGACCCACGCCCGCGCGGCCCGGATCGTGACATCCCCGACTTGCAGCGAACTCGGGAGCCGGGTACCGGCAAAATCGCGCCCCGTGTTGGCGCCGGGGAGGCCGGCGCTCGTTTGGCCGTAGTAGGACTGCTGGGCGCTCAGAGGCGCGACGGAGCCCAACGCCGCGATCAGGGCGGCGATCAACGAAAGGATCGGCGGGTTCGGTCGGGGCATGTGGGGTGAATACTATGGGAAGATGGGCAGACCCACAACTCCGTGGGGGTCCGGCTGTCGGGTATCCACTATGGAATGGGAAGGCATGGCCAAAGTCCACCAAGTCTATCGGCCCGAGGCCTCGCCGAAACCGGAGTTTCCGCAGGGTGTTCGGTGCCTTGGCGGGGTGGTACACTGCCTTCGAGGGCGGGCCTCTTGACGCCGGACTTTCGCGACTCCGCGAATGCCCATTCGCTGTGGACCACCCATGACCAACGACATCACGCCCCTGACGTGGACGATCGACGAGGCGGGACCGACGGCGGGCGTGGTGGTGGCGCGACTGGAACAGGCGGGCTCGCCGGTGGTGGTGCTCGACCACCCGCTGATCCGCCGGCTGGAAATGACGCTCAACGCTCTGCCGGGCGCAATGACCGGGTTCGTGCTCGCCTCCGCCTCGACCCGCGTCTTTGTCGCCGGGGCGGATCTCAAGACCATCCAGGCCAATCCAGAAGATCCGGACTCGGATCGGAAGCTCGATGCCTATCTCTCGCATGGACAACGCGTCTTCGGGATGATCGCCGATCTCCCCTGCCCCACCGTCGCGGCCATCAACGGGGCCGCCCTCGGCGGCGGGCTGGAACTGGCGATGCACTGCGACGGGCTGGCGGCCGCGCCGAGCGCTTCGGGCAAGCCGTATCCCGTCGGCCTGCCCGAAGCGGGCCTGGGCATCTGCCCGGGGTGGGGCGGCACAAACCTGTGGCCCGCTCGCATCGATCCGCTGGAGGCCATCCGGCGGACGGCGTTGGGCAAGCCCATGGTCTTCGATGAGGCCGTGAAGGCCGGGATGTTCGATGCGGTTGCCGCCAGCGAGGCCGAGCTGATCCCCGCGGCCAAGGCCTGGGTGGTCGCGGCGCGGGCGACCATGGGCCGGCCGGGCGGGATTCCCCCGCGCGATGGGGCGCCGTCGCGATGGATCGGGCGGCCGGGCGTGAAAGCAACGGTGCTCTCGGCGATGGCGAAGCTCGCCGAAGAGAAGTCGGACGGCGAGGCGGCCAGGGCCGTGCTCGACGGGGTCCGCGCGGGCCTCGACGAGGGGTGGGCGGCCGCGCTGGAGTTGGAGCGGACCGAACTCACCCGCCTGCGCAACACCCCCGCGGGCCGGGCGGCGATCCAGGCGTTCTTTGACAAGGCGAAGAAATAACCGGGCCATTCCGCCCGTACCATCGAGGCACCCATGTCCGATCTCAAGAATCTCAAAGGCATCAAGGCGGACGACCGGAAACTCCTCGAGGAAGCGGAGGAGTGGCTGGGCGCAGAGCCCGCGAAGATGGGCCCGGTGAAGAATCTCTTCTGGGGCAACATCAAGGAGGAGTTCTACTTCCCCTATCCCAAGCAGGACACGCGCGAGCAGGCCGAGTGCGACCAGTTGCTCGCCCGCCTGGACGACTATCTCAAGAACGAGCATCCCGCGATCGCCATCGACCAGGAACAGGAGATCCCCCGTTGGGTGATCGACAAACTCTTCTCGCTGGGCGTGCTGGGGATGACGATCCCCAGGGAGTTCGGCGGGCTGGGGATGGGGATCACCTCGTACAACCGGGTGCTCGAGCGGATCGGGTTCTCCTGCGGCTCCACGGCGGTGCTCGTGAGCGCGCACCAGTCGATCGGGTGCAAGGCCGTGATGCTCTTCGGCAGCGACGAGCAGAAGAAGAGATGGCTGCCGCGCCTGGCCAAGGACTGGCTCAGCGCGTTCTGCCTGAGCGAGCCGAACGTCGGGTGCGACGCGGGCGGGCAGGAGACATACTTCGAGCGCGACGGCGATCACTACGTCGTCTACGGCGAGAAGAAGTGGGCCACCAGCGGGGCGATCTCCGGGCTCTTCACCGTCATGTGCCGCGAGAAGACCCCCGACGGCAAGGGCAAGATCAGCGCGCTCGTGATGCACCCGTGGATGGACGGCGTGGACATCTTCCAGAAGAACCGCAGCAAGTGCGGCATCCGCGGCACGTGGCAGGCACGCATCCGCTTCCACGGCGCGCGCGTGCACAAGTCGCACCTGCTCGGCAAGGAGGGGCGCGGCCTGCAGATGGCCCTCTCGTGCCTGAACTACGGCCGGTGCACGCTCAGCGCGGGCATGCTCGGCGGGGCCCGCAAGGTCCGCGACCAGGCGACCAAGTGGGGCATGACGCGCTACCAGTTCGGCAAGCCCCTGGCCGACAAGGAGCTCGTGCGGCAGCGCATCGCCCGGATGGCCGCGTACGACTACGCCATCGACGCCGTGCTCTACATGACCACGGGCATGCTCGACCGGCACGACGAGGACATCATGGTCGAGACCGCCGCGTGCAAGACCTTCTGCAGCGAGTACGGCTGGCGCGTGGTCAACGACGGCATGCAGGTCATGGGCGGCGAGTCGTACATGACCGAGAACGAGGTGGAGCGGGTCTTCCGCGACTCCCGCATCAACCTGATCGTCGAGGGGGCCAACGACCTGATGTGGTCGTTCATCTTCGGCTACGGCGGCAAGCAGCTCGCCGAGATGATGCTCGGAGTGAAGAACGCCCTGCTCAAGGACCCCGACGAGCCGCTGGGGGCCTATCTGGGCAAGGCCATCAAGAACTCCTTCCGACCGGAGATCATGAAGCTGGCCATCCCGCTGGGGATGGAGGTGTACATGGGGATCCGGCGGCGGCTCCCGGTCATCACCGGCGTGCATCCGGAGCTGCGCACCGTGGCCGACCGCATGTCGCGCCTCGTCCGCGAGCACACCTACCTGTTCAAGATCCTGAGCAAGAAGTACGACGTGGCCATGCTCGAACGCCAGGCCGTGCAGGCCCGCCTGGGCAACAGCGCCATCCTGCTCCACGCCTGGGCCTGCACGCTCAGCAAGCTCGACGCCGACATCCGCCAGCACGCCGGCAACGACGCCGCCACCGACCTGGAGTTCCAGCGCGACAAGGCCGCCGCCCTGCACTTCTTCGACCTGGCCGAGGTGGAGATCCGCGAGTACTACCGCAACTGCTTCGAGCACGCCGACGACACCATGCTCAGGGCGGCCGACGCCGTGATGAAGCACAACGCCACGCTGGCGCCGGACGACTTTGTCCTCCCGGAAAAGACGCCGACGGACCTGCGCGGCAAGGGCCACACGCCCGACCAGTCGGGGATCAGGCAGTTTCCGGGCGATCGGGCCAGCCAGTTTGCTCAGGCGCCGGCGGACGTGGCCCGTCCATAGCGTGAGGCGACCTCGCGGCCGGGCCAAGGGAGTAAGGAGTCCGCATGGGCGTTGGTGGCGGAGCGACGCGGGTGCGAATGATGGCGCTGGCCGCTCTGCTGGCCATGGCGGCGTCATGCCCGGCCCGGAGCGGCGACGGCGAGAAGGCAGCCGCCCCCACCCCAGCCCCCAAGGCGACTCCGGCCCCGAGGACGGCAGCTCCCAAGCAGGTTCGGATCGGATACTTCGCCAACGTGACCCACGCGCAGGCGTTGCTCGGCGTGGACTCGGGCGACTTCGCCAAGGCCGTCGCGCCCTCAACGCTTGTCGCGCGGACCTTCAACGCCGGGCCCTCGCTGATCGAGTCCCTGTTCGCGGGCGAGATCGACATCGGCTACATCGGGCCAAGCCCCGCCGTCAACGCCTTCGTCCAGAGCCGCGGCAAGGGCATCCGCGTCATCGCCGGCGCGGCCGCCAACGGCGTGGTCGTCGTGGCCCGCCCCGGCTCGGGCATCCGAACTCTGGCCGATCTCAAGGGCAAGCGCCTCGCCACGCCGCAACTGGGCAACACGCAGGACATCTCCGCCAGGCACTACCTCGAAACCGTGCTCATGCAGACCGGCGCCGACGGCGTCATGCCCATCGCGAATGCCGAGCAGGCCGCGATGATGTCCCGCGGACGCATCGACGCGGCCTGGGCCGTGGAGCCGTGGGCGTCTCGCCTCGTCGCCGAGGCGGGCGGCGTCGTCGTCGCTGAGGAGAAGGAGCTTTGGCCCGACCGGCTTTTCCCGCTCACGCTTGTGGTGGCGACGCCGGAGTTTCTCGAACAACACCGCGACGTGGTCGAGAGATTGCTTGTCGCCCACACGTCCTGGACGAAGCGGCTGGCGGAGCGGCCGCGTGAGCATGTTGCGTCGATCGCCGGTGCGCTCGAAAAACTCGGCGGCAAGGGCTTGTCGGAGGACCTGTTGACCGCGGCGCTCTCGAGAGTGGTGTTCACGAGCGAGCCAATGCCATCCGAGATCGCGACGTTCGCGACCTGGGCGTCGGACCTTGGCCTGGCCCGAAGCGTGCCGGACGTCGGCTTGCTGGTGGACACCCGGTGTCTCGAGCGTGCCAGGGCATCGTCCACTCACCACGCAGGAGCGGTGGAATCGGCAGGGGCCGCCTCGCCGGAGGCACCGTGACGTCCTCGCAGCTCAGGCCCGGGCTGGAGGTGCCTCGCATCGAGGTCACGCCGGGCGGTCGTGCGTCCAGGAAAGAAGGCGGTGCACCGCGGGGGCGGCTCGAGCTGGTGGACGTGCGGTATCGCCCGCCGTCGGGCCCGGGGATGATCCTCGACGGCATCACGCTGCGCTGCGATCCCGGGGAGTTTGTCGTGGTCGTGGGCCCCAGCGGGTGCGGCAAGACCAGCCTGCTGCACATCGCGGCGGGAATGGTGAAGCCAACCAGCGGGCGCGCGATGCTCGACGGCCGCGAGATCGGCGGGCCGGGGCCGGATCGCGCGATGGTCTTCCAGGAGCACGCGCTGTTCCCGTGGCTCACCGCCGCCGAGAACGTCGGGTTCGGCCTCAAGATGCTCGGCGTTCCCGCGGGCGAGCGCGAGGGGCGGGTGGCCGAGGCGCTCCGCATGGTGAGCCTCTCCAGCGCCGGGGCACGCCTGGTGCACGAGCTCTCCGGCGGCATGCGCCAGCGGGTCGCCATCGCCCGCGCGCTGGTGCTCGAACCCGCCGTGCTGCTCATGGACGAGCCCTTCGCTTCTCTCGACGCCCAGACCCGCACGCTCCTGCACGAGCAGTTGCAGCGGGTCTGGTGGGAGACCCGGCACACCTGCCTGTTCGTCACGCACTCCGTGGGCGAGGCCGTTCGACTGGCCGACCGCATCCTCGTCATGAGCGCGCACCCGGGGCGGATCCGCAAGGAGATCCCCGTGCCGATCCCCCATCCCCGCCCGATGGACAGCCCGGAACTCGGCGAACTCGGGCATATCGTCCGGCTGGAGATCCAGGAGGAAGTCACGCGTGTCAACGCCGAAGTGGAAGCCATGGTCGGCCGCCCCGCGATGGGCTAGACGCGCGCAGCTCATCGCCGTCTGGGTGGCCGTCGTGCTCGCCTGGGAGGGCGCGTACCGCGTGGTCGGCTGGCGACCCTGGATCTTTCCCGCCCCCTCGCACGTGCTCGACGCCACCCTGGGCATGTTGAACGTCCGGACCGGATTCGGGGAGCCGCTGCACGGCGCGTGGCCCGGCCCGCCCGGCGCGCCGGGCGCGGGGTCGCGGAGCATCGTGGGCAGCCCGCTCGTGGTGGCGCTTGGAGTGAGCGGCGCGAGGCTGGCCGTGGGCTTCGGGGCGTCCATGATCCTCGGGCTGGTCGTGGGGATCGGGCTGTGGCGATCGGCCTTTCTCAACTCACTGCTCGGGCCGCTCTTCCTGGGGTTGCAGACGCTACCGAGTGTGTGCTGGGTCCCGCTGGCCGTTCTGATCCTGGGGATCAACGAGCGGGGCATCCTGTTCGTGCTGGTCATGGGCAGCGCGTTCTCCATGGCCATCGCCATGCGCGACGGACTCCGAAGCCTGCCCCCGATCTACCGCGCGGCCGGGCGGATGATGGGCGCGCGGGGCTGGCGCCTGTACGTGCACGTGCTCCTTCCCGCGAGCCTTCCCGCGCTGGTGGGGATGCTCCGGCAGGGGTTCTCGTTCGCGTGGCGGTCGCTGCTGGGGGCCGAACTGATCCTGATGACCCAGCGCCGGGGAGTGGGCTTCCTGCTCAGCGCGGGGCGCGAGTTCGCCGACGTGGCGCAGGTGGTGGCCGTGATGGGTGTGATGGTCGCCGTGGGGATGGTGGTCGATCGGTGGGTATTTGCGGTGGTGGAACAGCGGGTCCGAACGCGCTTCGGGCTTGTCGCCGCGCGCTGATCGTGCCCCACCGGCACCCCCTCGCTATTCTGGCCCCATGACCTCGCGCCGCGCAGCCTCCCTCCCCTGGATCATCTCCCTCGCGGTCGTCGGCGCCACCGCGGGGGCCGAGTGGCTCGAGGGTCGCCGGTGGTGGTGCGCCTGCGGGCAAGGGTACCTCTGGGAGTCGGACATCTGGTCCGAGCACTGCTCGCAGCACCTCGCCGACCCATACGCCTTCTCGCACCTGGCCCACGGCCTGGTTTTCTACGCCATGCTCGCGTGGATTCCCGGGCCGTGGCAGCGGATGAGTTTCGCCTGGAAGTTCTGCGTCGCCAATCTTGTCGAGTGCGCGTGGGAGGTGCTCGAAAACTCCGAGTTCATCATCCAGCGGTATCGCGCCGAGACGATCTCGATCGGCTACGTCGGCGACAGCATCATCAACTCGATGGGCGACGTGCTCGCCGCCGCGCTGGGCGTCCTCGTGGCCCGCCTCATAGGCTGGAAGTGGACGCTGCTGCTCTTCGTGGCCGTGGAGGTGGCGATGGCGGCCACGATCAAGGACAACCTGACGCTCAACGTGATCATGCTGGTGTGGCCCATCGAGGCCATCAAGAAGTGGCAGAGCGCGGGGCACTCCATCGGTGTGTCCCCGTCGCTGCTCTGGCCCCGGCGATGATCCGAGCCACCCGTGCCGCGATCAGTTCGGCGAGGCGTCCGCGTTGAGCGCCGCCGACTTGGCGAGTTCCTTCTCGAGGACCTCGCCGATGCGACGCTCCATGATGGAGCTGAACCCGGTCTCGCGGTACAGGATCTCCCCGTCGGCTCCCACCACGATGATCGTCGGCAGCCCCTCGACCCCGTAGCTCTTTGCGACCGAGTCACCGCCGACGAGCGCTGGGTACGTTGCGCCGAGATCCTGCATGGTCTGCGCGGGGTCCTTCGTGTCGTTGCAGTTGATGCCCAGCACCACGACTCCGCGCTCCTTGAAATCCTGGTGGATGCGTTCCAGGGCGGGGATCGCCGCGCGGCACGGCCCGCACCACGACGCCCAGAAATCGATCACCACCGGCTTGCCCCGAAGGTCCGCCAGGTGCACGCGCTTGCCCCGGATGCTGTAGAGAGCGAAGTCGGAGGCGGTCTTTGGCCGCGACGGTTCGATGGCCGCGGCGGTCAGACACCCGCCGATAACAACGATGATTCCAAGCGACGCAATCTTCCAGCCCATGACGATGCCTCCTGCAATCCGGGCGGAGGTGTGGCCGCGCCGGGTGAGTGGACATCGTCGATCTTGCCCCCGAAATAGGCGGGGGCGCAGCGGAACTCGTGCAGCGTCGCGCGCCGGTTCGGGATGTGCGGGATGTGCCGGATGCCCGTCGGGTTACGGGTGCCGAGTCCCGCCCCCTCGAGTGCCGAGAACTCGACTGCCGACGACCCGCCGAACGCACCGGGGGATGCGTCTATTTCGCACGAGGCTTCCCCGCCTTGGGCTTGGCGCCGAAGACCTCTCCGAGCAGGTTTTTCATCGCGGCCCAACTCCGCTTGTCGGCCTTCTCGTTGTACCTCACCCCCGGAACGCCCGCCTTGTCGGCATCGGGATTCGTGAAGGCGTGCACGGCGTGGGCGAACGAGATGAAAAAATAGTCGATCCCCGCCCCGGTCATCTGCTCGTGGAAGCCGGCGATCTGCTCGGGCTTGACGAACGTGTCGTCCTGCCCATGGCAGACCAGCACCGTCCCCTTGATGTTGGCATTGTCCGCCGGATTCGCGGCCTTGAGCGTCGAGGCATGGAACGGTACGACGGCCTTGAGGTGCTCGGTGTGCCTCGCCCCGCTCCGGGCGAGTTCGAGGGCCACCGTCCCGCCCATGCAATATCCGACAACGGCGAGGTTGGCCGAATCTGTACGAGGATTGTCGGCCAGCACCGCCAGCCCCGCCTCGGCACGGTCTCGCATGTGTTTCTGGTCGGACATGAGCTCCCCCATCCACTCCGACGCCTGCCTGGGGTCCTTGGTCGCCTTGCCCTTGCCGTACATGTCGAGGGCGAAGGCCACGTATCCCAGTTGGGCCAGCTGCTTCGCCCGCGACTCGGAGTACTCGTTGTTCCCCCACCACTCGTGGCAGACCAGCACGCCGGGGCGCTTCTCTCCCGGCTTCATCGCGTCGTCGTAGGCCAGGACGCCCTCGAGCTTGGCCGCTCCGTGGGTGTACTCGATTCGTTCAACCTTGATCTCGGCCATCGCGGCCGTAGAAACGGTGGCGGCAAGCAGAGCGACGCATCGGGTCAGCATGGGCGGGTCTCCGGGGTGGATGAGTGTACCGGCCGGCCCGGCGTCGGCCGACAGGCTTGCCGCGGGAGCCTATTGCGGCTGGGGCAGGGCGGGCGATGACAATCCGGGCGCATGGGCGACGGGATCGCGCCGGAGGTGCTCCGTCGCGTTCTCGAGCCAATCGGCGATCCGCCGGGCCTGCCCGTGGAGGGTGAAGAACAACGTGCGGTGTTCGCCCACATGGTTGTACGAATCGGGGCGGCCCAGCCGATCCCACAGCAGCCACCCGTTGGCCGCGGGCACCGTCAGGTCCAGGTTCGCCAGCACCGTGAGGACCGGCTTGTTGCGCAGAAACCTCGCCGTGTGGTACGGGTCGAGTTTCGAGAACGTGAGATAGTCGCGGAAGAGTTGCTCCCGCCAGTCGCCGCGCGGCTGATTGTCGGGCCACGCCAGACGAATCCCTCCATCCGTGAGATCGCTCTTCTGGGAGATTTCCAGCAGGTTCGCCCCTCCACCGACGATCACCGCCGCGTCGAACCGCTCGGGCGTGCGGGCCACGATCGCCGGCGCGGCCAGCGATCCCGCGCTGAAGCCGACAATTGCCAGCGGATGCTGCGGGACCTCGGGGCGGGCCTCGGCCAGATAGTCCAGCACCGCCTGCGCGGCGTACGCGGGCTCCGCCACCAGATCGTCGAGCACCCCGGCGAGTTGCCGGGCCACCCGCGGCACATCCTCCCGGGAACCAACGTACCACGGCTTGGACTCATACCACCACACGCGCGGCGTGGCGATCCGAACCAGCCACCACCCCCGCGCGGAGAGCTCGTCGGCGATCGCCTGCTCGTACGGGATGCTCCCCAGCCCCGACATGTAGACGATGGTGCCCCGGATGGGCGTCTTGCCCGAGGGCTCCACCAGCCGGATCGCCGTGCCCTCGGTGAGCATGGCCAGCAGGCCGGCGTCCGCGGGCCGCACCTCGGCGCCCAGGTCCTTGGCGCGACCGGCGAGCTCCCGCATCCGGCGCTCGGCGTACTTGGTGAATCGCGGATCGACGGGCAGGTCGGATCGGGTGGAATACGACACGAACCGCATCACGCCGGCCCGATCGGAGTCGGCGCGGCGCGACTGGAACACCCGGAGCAGCCCCGGACCATGGACCCCGCAGTAGGCGATTCGAGCGGCCGGTCGATTGACCACGCGTCTGACCTCTTCAGGCAGGTCCTTGGCCGACGGCGAACCATCGACCACGAGGGAATAGATCGCCTTCGGCGTGGCCGCGCACAGGGCTTCGAGATTGTCGGTCTTCCGGGCCGGCCAGTCCGTCGCGGCGAGCGGGGCAGGGGCGGCATACGACCTGGCCCTGGATGGGTCGGCGGGTTGGAAAGTCGTGCATCCGGGCAGGGCGACCGCCGTCGCGAGGGCGCCGATCCACAGGACAAACGAGGCAAGGAGGGGTCTGGACATGCGTCGGTGACGGTATCGTGCCAGAGGGACAGGAGTTCGGATTGAACCTGTTGTACGCCCGAATGCCCCCCCGGGTGCGAGAAGCGGCATCCGAAGGCCCGCGCCGGGCGTATGGAAGGCGGACGGAACGGGATCGGGCAAGGGGAATGCCGGGGTGTGCGTACTGTTTTGGGGCGGGGCGGCGGCGCGATGCGGAGATTGCGGCCGCGATACTCCCGGGAGCACCACGATGAAGGTCCGCAGCCAACAGCAGACAGCCGACCGGAGAGAAACCATCGACCGCGGGTTCACGCTCATCGAGATCATCGTGGTCATCACGATCATCGCGATCCTGACATCGCTGGGGCTGATGGTGGGGAACAAGGTGCGGGTGAACTCGCAGGCGCAGGCAACCAGGTCGCTGCTCATCTCCCTCGACCAGGCCTACACAGCCGTGACGAGCGAGAAGGACTCGGGCGTGGCGTCGGTGTGGCGCGACGCCCTCGGCAACGAGTTCGCCGTGGTGGATGGATACGTCAAGCTGTCGAGCACGCCCGAGCCCAGTCTGGGTCTGCTTCTGCTCGCGACGGGCCAGCATCCGTCGCTGAAGGAGACCATCCTCCGGGCCGACAGCCGATACCTGACCACGGCCATTCTCACCAGCTCACAGAACATGTTTCCCACCGACAACACGGTGAAGGTTCCGGTGCTCAAAGACTCCTGGGGCAACCCCATCAGATTCGTTCATCCCCGGTGGGACGGCGGGTACGGCGAATACTACAACCCGATCACCAACGCGCAGGTCACCACGGGGCGAGATCAGGAACGCCAGTTCGTCGGCAAGCGGGCCGGGGGCGGAACCCACATCGAGAGCTTCCTCCGATCCTTCCGACCGACCCAGACCGCCGTTGGGCACGCCGACGAGGGCCTGTGCACCGGTGGCCGCGGCTACTTCTACTCCTCGGGACCCGACAAGGACCCCGGCGCACGCGACGACAACGTCTATCTCAACGGCCCGCCCAAGTTCCCCGCCGAGACCGCAAACTTCCACTGATCGTGTTATTGGGCGGATATGGGCCCCGCGAGCGCCGATACGTCGGCTTCGCCAGGGTTGTTTCCCCCTCCGCTCCGGCCTAGCCTTGGCGTCGATTCGGAAGACAACTTCCGGGGTGTAGCGCAGCTTGGTAGCGCGTCTCGTTCGGGACGAGAAGGTCGAAGGTTCAAATCCTTTCACCCCGATTCAGCAGGTGTGATGGCCCCGGCAAGTGCCGGGGCCATCTTTGTTTCAGCGCGGAGCGTTCATCATGAGCACCCGTCCCCGCGACTCTTACGACACGATCGGCGCGATCCTGAGCATCCACGCGATGGTCAACGGGTTTCTCCTCGATGCCGTCGAGGACGTTCCGGAATCACGCATGACCGAGCAGCCCGGGGCCATCGTCAACCACCCGGCGTGGACGCTGTCGCACCTCAACGCATACGCGGGAACGTTGCTCTCGATGCTCGACGACCCGAGCGTGCCCACCCCGACTGCCGACGCCGAGATGGAGCGGTACGGGTACGGCACCACGCCCGTGGTCGATCGCGCCGCCTATGCGACAAAACGAGATCTCATTGACCGGTTCAGAGACCGCAACGCGAGGCTTGCCGCGGCCGTCGCCGACAAGCACGCCGACTACTTCCCCAGACCCTCGCCGGAAAAGTACCGCCCCTCCTCGCCGACCATCGGGCACATCGCCATCGCGCTGCTCGTGGCGCACCCGCCGCATCACCTCGGCCAGCTCAAGCAATGGCGCCGCGCCGCCGGGATCGTGGAGAAGGCCTGACGACGCGTGGGGCGACCAAAAAAAAGGGCCCCAACGAAGATGCAAAGGATGCATCGATCGCCTCGCCGCTCTCGTGCCAAGTTCCTCTACCATCCCAGGAGTTGGAGTGAATGCCATGCCCCGGTTGAAATCCAAGAAGACTCCGAAGCCCACCCATCCGACAAAGGCCCCCGGTTCGACCGTCAGGCGAGCGCGAAGTGCCCCCCCGCCACGCCTCCTCGCCGGCGGCAACCCGCAGATCGCCAAGGCCGACGGCGACGGCCCCGTGCAGGCCTACATCGCGGCCATGCCGGGATGGAAACGCGACGTTGGACGCCGCCTCGATGCCCTCATCGTGCGCACGGTCCCCAACGTCCGCAAGGCCGTGCGGTGGAACTCGCCCTTCTACGGCCTCGAGGGCCAAGGCTGGTTCCTCGGCGTGCACTGCATCACCAAGTACGTGAAGGTGGCCTTCTTCCGCGGCACATCCCTCCGCCCGCTTCCCCCCGTTGCGTCCAAGAAGCCGGGTGTGCGATACTTCCATATCCACGAGCACGACCAACCCGACGAGCAAACGCTCGCGGGTTGGATCCGGCAGGCCGCCGCCTTGCCCGGTGAGCGATGCTTCTGACCCGACGCGTGCGCAACCGAGTGCCCGAGAGAGCCCCGCCCCGAGCAAACGCCCGAGCCCGCGTCCTCGTCGATCGTCGTTGGCAGTCCGGGCGGCGGCGACGCACGCCGGCAAACCAATCCCGCCGTGTGCCTATAGCCCGATGAGCAGCCGCTGCGGGTCCTCGATCGCGTTCTTCACCGCCACGAGGAACTGCACCGCCTCCGCCCCATCGACGAGCCGATGGTCGTACGAAAGGGCGAGGTACATCATCGGCCGGAGCACGATCGAGCCCGGGCTCTTCGCATCCTCGATCGGCCGGCTCTTGATCGCGTGCATGCCGAGGATGCCCGACTGCGGCGGATTGAGGATCGGCGTGCTCATCAGCGAGCCATAGACGCCGCCGTTGGTGATCGTGAACGTGCCGCCCTGCATCTCCGCGAGGGCGAGCTTGCCCTCCCTGGCCCGGGCGCCCAGGTCCTTGATCCCGGCCTCGATCTGGTTGAACGACAGGCGATCGCAGCCGCGCAGCACGGGGACCACGAGGCCCTTGGGCGTGCCCACGGCAACGGCCACGTCGTAGAAGTCGTGGTGCTCGATCTCGAGGTCGCCCTTGTCTCCCGTCACGATCGAGGCGTTCACCGTCGGGAACGCCCTGAGGGCGCCGACCACGGCCTTGACGAAGAAGGACATGAAGCCCAGCCCGACGCCGTGCTTCTTCTCGAACTGCTCCTTGTATTGCGACCGGAGCGCCATCACCGCCGACATGTCACACTCGTTGAACGTCGTGAGCATCGCGGCCGTGTGCTGGGCCTCCACCAGCCTCGCCGCGATGCGCTGCCGCAAGGGAGACATCCGCTCCCGACGGCTCGTGCCACCACCTTCCGGCTTTGCGGAGGGCGGTGCGGACGGAGCCGGTCGTGCCGGGCTCGGCGCGGCCACCGTCGCCGCCACGAGCGCTCCCCCGCCCCCCCCACCCCCCCCCCCCCCCCCACCGCGACCCTTGCCCTCGATGATCGTCTGCACATCCTGTTCGCGGACGCGCCCGCCCGCCCCGGTTCCGTGAACGCCGGACAGGTTCACGCCATGCTCGTCGGCGAGTTTCTTCGCCAGCGGCGTGGCCCGCACATCCTCGGTGGCCACGGCCGGCGCGGCCTTGCCGTTGCTGGACTGCGCCGCGGGAGCGGCCTTGGCGGGCGCGCCCCCCCCCGCCGGGGGCCCGGCCCTGTTGGCGGTGGCCCCGGCCTTCTGCCCCATGCTCCCCGTCTCCCCCGCGCCGACGGCGATCTTCAGCACGCCCGCCGCCGGAGACGGAACGCCCATCGTGACCTTGTCGGTCTCGAGTTCGAGCACATCCTCGTCTCGCCTCACGTAGTCGCCGTCGTTCTTGAGCCAGCGCGACACCACGCCGCTCGTCACGCTCTCGCCGGCCGCCGGGATCACAATGTCAACCGCCATGCTGCGAACTCCGAAGAAGGTCCACCGCCAAGACGCCGGGGTCTCAGGGGGTGAGGTGCTTGATCCTGTTTGTGGGCTTGCCGCCGGTTCCGTTGGCCGCGCCGTGGGCCCGATCGTCCGCCGTGTTTTCGTGGGGCGGCAGCGGTGCGACGGCCTCCGAGAGAATCTCGTCCTGCTGCCGCTTGTGGCTCTCCTCGGACGCGGTCGCCGGGGACGCACACGCGGCACGCCCGATGAACCGCGGCCGCCACCCGAACTCTTCGAGGAACTTGTCGGCGATGTAGATGTACGCGCCCTGGTTGCGCGGCTCTTCCTGGGCCCACACCCTCTTGGCCGCCTTGGGATACTTCGCGTCCACCGCCTTCACGGCCTCGGTGTGGAACGGATAGAGCTGCTCGATGCGGATGAGGGCGACATCCTTGCGCCCCGTCTGCTCCCGCCGCTCGGCCATCTCGTGGAAGATCTTGCCCGTGCAATAGACGACCTGCGTCACGGCGCTCGTCGCGAGCCCGGTCATCCCGCCCATGCCGTTGCCCCCCCTGGTGAACGCCGGATCGTCCATCACGTGCTGGAACGCCCCCGTCGAGAGCTCGTCCACCGTCGCGGTCGGGATGCGCAGGAACTTCTTGGGCGTCATCACGATCAGCGGTTTGCGGAAGTTCCGCAGCATCTGCCGTCTGAGCATGTGGAAGGTCTGCGCCCCCGTCGAGGGGTACACGACCTCCATGTTCTCATCGGCGCACAGTTGCAGGAATCGCTCCAGGCGGGCCGAGGAGTGCTCCGGCCCCTGACCCTCGTAGCCGTGCGGCAGCAGGAGCACCAGGCCGGCCCACCGGTGCCACTTGATCTCGCTGGCCGCGAGATATTGGTCGATCACGATCTGGGCCCCGTTGGCAAAGTCGCCGAACTGGGCCTCCCACATCACCAGCGCCCTCGGATTCGCGCGGCTGTAGCCGTAGTCGAAGCCCATGACCGAGTACTCGCTCAGCGGGCTGTCCCACACGTTGAACAACGCCTGCCTGCCCTCGCGGATGTGATCCAGCGGCGTGTACCGCTCGTTGGTCTGCTCATCGCGAAGCACGGCGTGACGGGTGGTGAACGTGCCCCGCCGCGAGTCCTGCCCGCTCAGGCGGACCGCCGTGCCCTCGAGGAGCAGCGTGCCGATGGCGACCATCTCCGCGTCGTTGTGCGCGATCTTGTTGGTCGTCGGCAGGCTGGACCGATCGGCGAGCATCCCCTTGAGTTTCGGGTGAACGTTGAAGCCCTCGGGCGTCCGCCCCAGCGCAGCGCACACCTCGGCGACCACCCTCGGGTCCACCGCGGTCCTGGGCGACTCGAACGTGTACTGGCCGTCGAGTCCCTGCCAGATGCCCCTGCCCGGCGGGGGGCCCGGGTTCACCGGGTGGTGCTTGTCGATGGCGTCCACGTACACCTCGTGCATCCCGTCCCACGTCGCCTGCGTCAACGCGTCGGCCTGCTCGCGGGTGACGACACCCTCCTGGATCAGTTGGCTCGCGTACGTCTCCGGCGTGCCGGGGTGGGAACGAATGAGCGAGTACAACTTCGGCTGCGTGAACGCCGGCTCGTCCGCCTCGTTGTGGCCGTAGCGCCGGAAGCAGACCAGATCGACAAAGATGTCCTTCTGGAACTCCTGCCGGTAGTCGGCCGCGATCCGGGCCGCACGCACCACCGCCTCGGGATCGTCCCCGTTCACGTGCAGCACCGGCGCATTGATGATCTTCGCAATGTCCGTGCAGTACTCGGTCGAGCGGCTGTCCTCGGGGTCGGTCGTGAAACCGATGAGGTTGTTGATCACCACGTGCAGCGTGCCGCCCACGGAGTAGCCATCGAGCTTCTGCAGGTTCAGGCACTCGGCCACGACCCCCTGGCCCGGCAGCGCGGCGTCGCCGTGGATCGAGAGCGAGCACGTCCCCCGCATCCCCGCTTGCCGGCCGCCGGGAACCAGGTCCTGCTTGGCCCGGCACCGTCCCAGGACCACGGCGTCCTGGCTTTCCAGGTGGCTGGGGTTGTTGAGCAGCGACAGGTGGACCATCCGCCCGTCGGGCAGCGTCTGATCGCCCGAGTAGCCGCGGTGATACTTCACGTCTCCGCCGCCGGGGTGCGTCCCCTCCGCCCAGATGTCCTTGAACTCGGTGAAGATCTTGCCGAGGTCCTTGCCCAGATAGTGCCGCAGCAGCGCGAGCCGCCCGCGGTGGGACATGCCGATCACGATCTCCTGCGTGCCCGTCTCCCCGAGCCGGTCGGTCATGAACTTGAGCAGCGGGATGGTGGACTCGCCACCCTCGATGCTGAACCGCTTCTTGCCCTGGAACCGCTTGCCAAGGAACAGCTCGAACTGCCCCACGGCGACGAGCTGCTCGAGCAGCCTGAGTTTCTCCTCGCGCGTCAGGGGAGGCGATCGCTCGGGGCCCTCGAACCGGCGCCGGAACCACGCCCGCTCCTCGTCGGCGGGGATGTGCATGAACTCGATCCCGATGGACCCGCAGTAGTACCGCTCCAGGTGCGCGATCACCTCGCGCACCTTCACCGGCGCGGGGAGGACCTCGCTGTGAACGAGCCGGTCCAGGTCGGCCTCCGTCAGGCCGAACTCCTCCATCCTGAGCGCTTTGGGACGGGGCCGCTCGCGCCCGAACGGATCGATCTTCGCGATCAGGTGTCCCATCCCGCGATACGCGTTGGTAAGCTCCTCAACAGCGCTCTGGAGCGGCGAGATCGATTCCGATGCCGCCGATCCGGCCCCCTGCTCACCCGGCCGGGCAAGACCGAGGTCGAATCCCTGAAAGAACGCGGCCAAATCCCCGGAAACCGACGCGGGATCCGCCCTGAACCGCTGGTATTGGGCCTCGAGGTACTCGGCCGACCAAGCGTTCACCGCCGGACCGACCGCGGTGGGATTCGATGCGGGATGGGAGACGGACGGGGAAGAATGCTGCGGCTGGGCCTGGCTGCCACTCATTGGCGATCTCTGTAGGGCGTTTGAACGGCTGCGGCACTGTCGCACTCACCCGCCCGGACGCCCGCCGGACGGGGCCTTGATCCTATCCCCCATGATCGTCCAACCGGGGGCCGCGGCCAAGCCCGTGCGCGACGATTGGCGGGGAAAATTCTCCCCCAAACCCCCGGGTTGTGAAATCCCAAACCCGGGACCTGCCGCTAAGCGCGCCTGAGCGGGTTTGGGGCCGGGAACCCCACCGGAGCCGTCTCCCCTTCCGCCGCCCAATCGCTGGCGGGAATGACCCAGGCCGAGCGCGTGAACTCCGCCGGCAAGCGAACCGCAAAGCCCGACGGTCGCCCACGACCCGCCGACGAGGTGGAGATCGACGTGGAAGCGGCCCAGGCTGCGGATGCGGTGCGCAACCTCAAGCCCAACGGCGACGAGGAAACCCAGGACGACCGGCAGGAGCAGGACCACTACAAGCCCCAGCGGGACGAGCCCGAGCGGCCGCGACTCGACGTGCAGGGTTGACCTCTAGTTCCGAGCCGTCGGGGCGTGCTCGCGACAGACTGCGGCGAGCGCAGCGCAGGCGTAGTCAATGTCCTCGGCCAGCAGGAACGGCCCAAGGCTCAGGCGCAGCCCCCCCGAGCGGTGAGATTCGGGCGAGCCGGTCGAGTTCGGAGATGTGCCGAGCGTCTCGTGGGCCAGCGGCGCGCAATGCAGGCCGGCCCGCGTGAGCACCCCGTAGCTCGCCTCCAGAATCCCCGCCAACTCCTGGGCCCTCAGGTCGTCGTGGACAAACGTCAGCACCCCCACCCGTCGCTCCGAGGTCGTCGGTCCCAGGAGCCGCAGCCCCGGCGCACCCGCGCACCGGCCGTTCGAGTCGGGCTGCAGCTCCGCAAACATGCGATCGATGAGCTGAACCTCGTCGGAACGGCAGGCATCGACACCCCGGTCGAGCAGCCAGGCGACCCCCTCGGAAAGCCCGACAATCCCGACCGTGTTGTGCGAGCCCGATTCGTACTTGTCGGGAAGCCCCTGCGGATGGGCGACGTCTTCCGACGAACTGCCCGTGCCGCCCTCGCGGATGGTGTCGAGGCGTCGCTCGACGCCCGAGCGGATGCACAGCCCGCCGGTCCCCGTCGGTCCGAGCAGGCCCTTGTGCCCCGGAAACGCGAGCAGGTCCGCGTGGGCGGCCTCCATGTCCACGGGCCAGTGGCCCAGCGATTGGGCAGCATCAACAAGATAGAGCAGCCCCTCCGCCCCGCCCGTTCCCGCGCCGTGCTTGCCGCAAACCGCGCCGATCGCCTCGACATCCTGCACGACGCCCGTCACGTTGCTGGCGTGGTTGAGGCAGACAAGGACGGTTTCGGCCCGGATCGCCCGGCCGACATCCTCCGGCGCGACCATGCCCGTCCCCGGGTCGGCCGACACAAACGTAACCCGCAACCCCGGATCGGCCGACCGCATGGCGTTCAACGGACGCAGGACCGAGTTGTGTTCCATGGCCGTCGCCACGACGTGCATGGGATTCCCCGGGCCCAACCGCCGACGCGCGTGCCCGAGCACGCCTTTGACGGCGAGATTCAGGCCGTCGGAGGTGTTGTGGCCGAACACGACGTGCTCCGGACTGGCAAGATTGACCAGCCGCGCGATGCGCTCGCGACATTGGCGGATCAGCCGCCCGGCGGCCCGCGCCTCGGCGTAGGCGCCCCGTCCGGAGGCCCCGTTCTCGGTCATGAATCGGGCCATGGACGCGGCGACGGCCGGCGGCTTGGGGAATGAGGTGGCCGCGTTGTCAAAGTACCGGCGTTTGAGGGGCGAAGGGAGGTTCATCGGGCCAATGGTAGGGGTGAACCGGGGTTGATTCGGCAACCCTTGGGTCTATGATCGGGCCTTGTTCGCCCAACGGCGAGCATCCCTTTTGATCGAGCACTCCCATGGGCGACGACGCCGGCAAAGAAGACCCCGACAACGACTCGCGCTGAGCCCTTGCCGGCCGCCCCGCTCGTTCCTCCACCCACATCCAAGGTCCCCGACGTGAGGCACGGGCCAAGCGCCGGGCGATGTTCCCGACACCCGCACTCGACCCGCACTTTCGACACCGAGAATCACCATGGCCACCGACCTCAGTTACATCCGCAACTTCGGCATCTGCGCCCACATCGACGCCGGCAAGACCACCGTCTCCGAGCGCATCCTGTACTACACCGGCAAGAACTACAAGATCGGCGAGGTCCACGAGGGCACCGCGACCATGGACTTTCTCCAGGAAGAGCAGGAGCGCGGCATCACCATCCAGTCGGCCGCCACGACCTGCCCCTGGATCAAGGACGACAAGGAATACAAGCTCAACCTGATCGACACCCCCGGCCACGTGGACTTCACCATCGAGGTCGAGCGCTCGCTCCGCGTGCTCGACGGGGCCTGCGCCGTGTTCGACGGCAAGGAAGGCGTCGAGGCCCAGTCCGAGACCGTCTGGCGTCAGGCCGACCGGTACAAGGTGCCGCGCCTGTGCTTCATCAACAAGATGGACAAGATCGGCGCGTCCTTCGAGTTCTCCTACGCCACGATCAAGAGCCGCCTTGGCGCCAACGGCGTGCCCATCCAGGTGCCCATCGGCCTCGGCCACGAGCACAAGGGCATCGTCGATCTCATGACGATGCGGGCCTACTTCTTCGAGGGCGAGAAGGGCGAGAAGGTCATCGAGAAGGACGTCCCGGACGACATGCTCGAGGACGTCAAGAAGTGGCGCCACATCATGGTCGAGAAGATCGCCGAGCTCGACGACGCCCTGATGGACAAGTACCTCACCGACCCGGACTCCCTCCAGGTCCCCGAGATGAAGAAGGCCCTCCGTGGCGGCACCATCTCCCGCAAGTGCTACCCGGTGCTCTGCGGCGCGGCCCTGCGCAACATCGGCATCCAGCGCCTCCTCGACTGCGTGGTGGACTACCTCCCCTCCCCCAACGAGAAGCCCGACGTCGAGGGCACCGACCCGCGGGACAAGGACGTCAAGATGTCCCGCCCGCACGACGAGAACGCCCCGTTCTCCGCGCTGGTGTTCAAGGTCGTCTCCGACCAGCACGGCGACCTGACCTACATGCGCGTCTACTCCGGCAAGCTCAGGAAGGGCGACCGCATCGTCAATCCCGGCAACTCCAAGCGGGAGATCGCCTCCCGCATCTTCGAGATGCACGCGCAGAACCGCATCCCCCTCGAGGAGGTCACCGCGGGCAACATCGTGGCCGTCGTCGGCATCAAGGACTCGTACACGGGCGACACCCTCTGCGACACCGAGCAGCCCATCATGCTCGAGCGCATGTTCTTCCCCGAGCCCGTCATCGCCATGTCCATCGAGCCCAAGACCCAGGACGACAAGCGCAAGCTCTCCGAGGCCCTCGGCGTCATCCGGCGCGAGGACCCGTCCTTCCGCTCCAAGTTCGACGAGGAGACCGGCGAGACCATCATCTCCGGCATGGGAGAGCTCCACCTCGAGATCATCAAGAACAAGCTCGTCCGCGACATGAAGATCAACGTCAACGTCGGCAAGCCCAAGGTCTCCTACCGGGAGACCATCACCAAGAAGGTCGAGGACGTCCGCGGCCTGTTCAAGAAGCAGACCGGCGGACGCGGCCAGTTCGGCGACGCCGTCATCACCCTCGAGCCCTTCACCGCCGCCCAGGCCGAGGCCGAGGAGCTCGACTTCGAGGACCAGCTCGCCTTCGAGAACGGCATCGTCGGCGGCGTGGTCCCCAAGGAGTTCATCCCGTCGATCGAGTACGGCGTCCGCCAGGCCGCCAAGACCGGCGTGTACGCGGGCTTCCCCCTCATCAACACCAAGGTCACGCTGACCTACGGCTCCTACCACGCCGTCGACTCCTCGCAGATCGCCTTCGAGCAGGCGGGCCGCATCGCCCTGCAGGAGGCCGTCAACCGCGCCGGCCCCACGCTCCTCGAGCCCATCATGAAGGTCGTCGTCACCGTCCCCAACGACTACGTCGGCAACGTCACCGGCGATATCTCCTCCCGGCGCGGCATGATCATCGACACCGAGGACCGCGACCCGGTCAAGATGATCACCTGCGAGGTCCCCCTCTCCGAAATGTTCGGCTACACCACCTCGCTGCGGGGCATGTCGCAGGGCCGTGCGTCCAACACCATGGAGTTCCTCGAGTACCGGCCGATGCCCCAGAACCTCGTCAAGGCCATCAAGGAAGGCGACGCCACGAAGAAGTAATGACCCCCCGATTCCACGCCGTCCCACGCAAGGCCCGGGCGCTCGCCCGGGCTTTCTTCTAGGGCACCCCCTCGCACCGCGGGCGGCCGATAACGATCGATCCCGCGGGATCGGCGGCCCCCGATATTCCCGGGCTTGCTCGAACGGCCCGGGGGCTTTATGCTCCGGCCCTGTGGGACCGACTGGAAGGGTCGATCCGTGTCCCCGTGCTCGCACCATGCCGCCCGATTCTCGCGCCCCACCCCCCACCCCGAATGGCCCAACGCTACCAGACCATCCTCCTCTTCGGTGCGCCCGGCGCCGGCAAGGGCACGCAGGGCAAGATCCTGGGACAAATCCCGGGATTCTTCCACGTCTCCTGCGGTGAGATCTTCCGCTCCATGGACATGAACTCGAAGATCGGCAGGATCTTCCGCGAGTACTCCTCGCGGGGCGAGCTCGTGCCCAACGACGTCACGGTGCAGATGTGGGCCCAGAACATCCTCGCCCAGACGACGCTCTCGATCTACAAGCCCAACGTTGACCTGCTGGTGCTCGACGGCATCCCGCGCAACCCCGCGCAGGCCGTGATCATGAAGAAGCACATCAAGGTGCTCAAGATCATCCACCTCGTCTGCCCGGACAAGGACAAGATGATCGAGCGTCTGCAGCGCCGGGCCATCAAGGAAAACCGCGCCGACGATGCCAAGGTCGAGGTCATCCAGCGCCGCTGGCAGGTCTACGAGAAAGAAACCTACCCGGTGCTCGAATGCTACCACAAGAAGATCATCGCCGAGGTGGACGCCATGCGCTCCCCCGCCGGCGTGCTCCAGCAGATCCTCACCCAGGTCGTCCCGGTGCAGGAAGAGCACTTCCGCAACCCGGAGGCCTGAGCCCCCGAAACGACGTGAGCCAAGAAAAAGACCCCGCGATCGCGGGGTCTTGTCGTTGCCTGGAGGTCGCGTTGGCTCGATCACATCGCCGATCCGAGCCCCATGCACCGCCGCCACGTGCTCACCTGGCCGAGGTGGCTCATGGGGTGTCCGGTCACCAGGAAGTTGATCGCCCCGCCCATCGTCGGGGCCAGTTCGGACATCCGGCCGCCCGCGGGATTCGGCCTGGCGAACAGGGCCTCGTCCACCTCGGGGAGCTTGCCGATCACGTGCTTGTACCCGCTCAGGAAGTGGCTCGTGATCGTCTCCATCGGCGGGTAGATCGTACCGGTGGGGTCGTCCACGCACTTCGTGCCGTTCTTGAACAGTTCCTCCCATCCCGCCGGCACGGCCGCCGGACCGGCGGGAATCCCCGCCCACTCGCACACGCGGGCGGCGTAGATGGCCAGGTGCCCGTAGCACCACGCCGGGTGGTTGCAGTCGATGGTCCGCCCGTTCACGACGGGCTTGCGCGCAAACGTCTCTTTCTTGATGTCCTTGAGCAGCGACTCACCGAACATGACGCTGAAGTTGCCCGCACTGGCGATGGACTTTCCGGTGGTTCCCATGATGACTCCTTTGTATTGATGGGTGTCGATATTCTCCGAGCATCCTACGCCCGCTCCGACCGAGCAGGCTACGCCCCGACGTAGCGGGCATACACCGACCGAGCCGCGGCTGGATCGGCGGTGCCCTTTACAATCCCCCCGCCATCGCGAAAAAAGGTGAGTTCGAGCGGCTCGGCGCCCACGCGTGCGGTTTCCGAGTGCAGCCTGCCTCGAATGAGATGATCCGTAGTCGTAAACGTTCCATGCGCCGCGAGCCTCGCGGCGAGCGCTCGAAGATCGACGGCCGCGCCGGCCTCCGACGGCAACACCTGGATCGAGTTCGTCCCGCACAGCGCGGCCGTTCCGGAATCGCTCCGGTCGCCTTCGAGAAAGTCGAACCGTCGCATCGCGCAGCACGGGCACGCCGACCGGTCGATCCCGGAGAGGTCGATGCTGTGCCGCTGGTTGTTCCACAGGTCGAACTGATGCAGCGTAGGTTGCAGCAGGTCATCGCGACCCAGCAGCACCTTGATGGCCTCCGCCGCCTGCGCCGCAGCCACCGCGCTCACCATCGGCCCGAGCACCCCCGCGGTATCGCACGTGGGCGTGGACCCGGGTGCGGGCGGTTCGGGAAACACACACCGCAGGCACGGAGTCCGGCCCGGCAGGATCGTCATGTTCATCCCCGCCGTCCCCACCACGCCGCCATACACCAGCGGCACACCGAGCTTGACACACCCGTCGTTGAGCAGATACCGGGTCTGGAAGTTGTCGGTCCCATCCACCACCACCCCCGACGATCCAAGCCCGCCGATGAGCCGCTCGACGTTTCGGGCGTTCAGATCGGCGATCACCGGCTCGATGGCGATGCCCGAGTTCACCGCCCGCAGCCGGCGCGCGGCCGCCGCGGCCTTGGGAACCCCATCCCGGGCGTCCGCCTCGTCGTAGAGAATCTGCCGCTGGAGGTTGGTGGTCTCGACGATGTCGCGGTCCACAAGAAACAACCGACCCACCCCCGCCCGGGCCAGCGCATCGGCCGACACACACCCGAGCGCCCCACACCCGACGATCAGCACGCTCGATCCGAGCAGGCGGCGCTGCCCCGCCTCGCCAAAGCCCGGGAGCAGCATCTGGCGGTGATATCGGGCAAGTGCGGGATCGGTCGGCGCGGCCATGCCTGAGGATAGGAACGCCAACAAAAAAACCCGGGCACGGGCCCGGGTTCTCGAACGACAGTCATACTCGGCTTCAGGCGCCGAGCGTCAGACTCACCGGGCGTAGTGGGCGAAGGCCTTGTTGGCCTCGGCCATGCGGTGGGTCTGGTCCTTGGTCTGGATGGCCGCGCCCTCGTTGCGGGCAGCCATGAAGATCTCGTCGGCGAGCTTGTGGCCCATGGGGCGGCCCTTGGCGCCGCGGGTGGCCTGGATGATCCAGCGGAAGGCCAGCGACTGCTGACGCTTGCGGTTCACGGGGATGGGCACCTGGTAGTTGGCGCCGCCGACGCGCTTGGAGCGGACCTCCACCATCGGCTTGACGTTCTCGATGGCCCGGGTGAAGACCTCGAGGGCCGCCTTCGGCGCGTTCGGGTCGGTCTCTTTCTCGAGCTTCTTCTGGATCAGGTCCATCGCCTCGTACACCACGCGCTGGGCGACGGCCTTTTTGCCGTCGTACATGACGCAGTTGATGAACCGCGACAGCACCATGTCGTTGTACTGCGGGTCGGGGCGAAGCTGGCTGTCCGAGGCGGTAATCCTGCCGGCCATAGCGAAACTCCTTTGGCTCATCTGTCGCCGAGGCGACTGTTTGTTCACCGTCGAGGCCTGGCGGGCCCGCGACGATTACTTGCCCGTGATGTGGAACACACCCCAGCGACGCCGGGGATTACTTCTTGGACATCTTCGCGCCGTACTTCGACCGGCCCTGCTTGCGCTTCTCGACGCCGAGGCAGTCGAGCGAGCCGCGGACGATGTGGTAGCGCACACCGGGAAGGTCACGCACGCGCCCGCCGCGGACGAGGACGATCGAGTGCTCCTGCAGGTTGTGCCCCTCGCCGCCGATGTAGGCGGTGACTTCCTTGCCGTTGGAGAGGCGGACGCGGGCCACCTTGCGGAGGGCCGAGTTGGGCTTCTTCGGCGTGACGGTCTTGACGATGAGGCACACGCCGCGCCGCTGCGGGGAGAGGCTCAGATCGCGCACGCGCGAGCGGTTCTCGATTTTCAGGCGGGGCTTGCGGACGAGCTGGTTGATCGTGGGCATGTGTGTCGCGTGGGTCAGGAAACCGGGGAATCCGTCAGGAAATAGGGAGGGAAGGATAGCGTCCCGGAGGCGATTGGCAAGCGCCCGCTTCGGGCATGTTTGGGGGCTGTTTTTCGGTCCCGACGGCGGGGAAACCGCCATTCAGCATCCGGCGAACCACGCGTTCAGAAAGGCAAAGATGTCATCGACCGCCAGACCACCGCCGTTGAAGTCCGCCAGCGGGCTGCCCGCGAACCACCCGTTGAGGAAAGCAAAGATGTCCGCGACCTCCAACGTCCCGTTCCCGTTGTAGTCCGCCGCGCAGGTGCCCACGTACACGTTGGCATCGTCCAGATTGATCCAGCCGATGTTCTCCCCCCAAGCATAGCCGCGGACGCGATGGGCCGCGTTGTCGATGCGGGCGGGCTGGACCGGCGTGGCCAGCGCCCCGCCGGCGAAGTTGATCCACCCCACGTTCTCGCCCCAGGCGTACCCGGACAGGTGGCCCGTGGAGAGGTCCCGGTTCACGCCAAAGTCGGGCGTTCCGACCACCGGACCGCCCGTCGGGTTGGCGTAGGAAACGCCGTTGTCCGGCGCACCGTCCCCGAAGTTGATCCACCCGATGTTCTCGCCCCAGGCGAAGCCCTGAAGGTACGTGGCGTTGATCCGAACGCCCTGAGCGGCGCTCGGGCTCCCGGCGTCGCGGCAGTTGATGAACCCGACGTTCTCGCCCCACGCGTATTTGTGTGCGGGGGCGATGTTCGACGACTGGGCGAATGCGCTCGGAGCCGCGGCCGACATCGCCACGGCGCACACGAATGAGGCGGTTGCGTTTCGGACGTTCATGCTGCGCTCCTCGTTCGATCGGACACCGCCAGGCGAACCTGCCCTGAGTCTACATCGGGGACGCAACCCGGCCCAGACGAAATGGGGTAGCAAAGGCCTTTCCCGTTGACCTCCAAGCCACCCTCTCAAAGCCCGAATCTGTCCGCCGCCATCGCCGGGACCGAATACACTGGACGATCATGGCGATTTTCTCTCGCAAGCCCAAGACGCCCCCCGCCTCGAAGGTCTTGACGCCATCCGGTTCCCCGAACGGACACGCTCCCGCGTCCCCCCCCAGCGCATCGGAGTCGCGCGTCCACGAGATCGGCCGCGACATGCTCGCCCGCGCCCGCGGCCACTCCTCCGGCCTGCTCAGCGCCAAGTTCTACAGCGACAAGCTCATGGAATGGTCCATGAAGGACCAGGCCTTCAAGGTCCAGCTCTTCCGCTTCGTCGATGCCTTCCCGATGCTCCGCACCACGGAGGACATCTACGACCATCTCACCGACTATCTCTCCCAGCCCGGCGTCAAGGTTCCCGCCGCGATCGAGATGGGCCTGAAGGCGGGCGGCATCGCCAAGGGCCTCGCTACCAAGACCATCACCTCGCAGATCGAATCGATGGCGGCCAAGTTCATCGTCGGGCGCGACGCGGCCAGCGCGATGGGCAACCTCGCCGACCTCTGGACCAACGGCATCGCCTTCAGCGTGGACCTCCTCGGCGAGGCCTGCGTCAGCGACGCCGAGGCCGCGGCCTATCAGGCCAAGTACCTCGACCTCGTCAACAACCTGCCCGAGCGGGTCGCCTCGTGGAAGCCCAACCCGCGCCTCGAATCCGACCACCTCGGCCCCATCCCGCGGACCAACGTCTCCATCAAGATCAGTTCGCTCTCGGCCCGCGTGGACCCGATCGACACCGAGGGCTCGATCAAGGAACTCATGCGGCGGATCGTGCCGATCCTCGAAGCCGCGAAGGCCAAGGGCGTCTTCGTCAACTTCGACATGGAGCAGTTCTCGCTCAAGGACCTCACGCTCGAACTCTTCATGCGCTGCTGCGAAACGGTGGACTTTGAGGCGGGCCTGGCCATGCAGGCGTACCTGCGCTCGGGCGAGGACGACGCCCGCCGCATCTGCGGGTGGGCGAAGAAGACCGGGCGCACCGTCACCGTGCGCCTCGTCAAGGGCGCGTACTGGGACTACCAGGTCATCCACGCCGAGCAGATGGGCTGGCCCTGCCCGGTCTGGCCCACCAAGCGCGAGACCGACGCCTGCTTCGAGCGCATGACCGAGATCTTCCTCGACGCCACCCCCCTCCCCCGCGCCAGCGGGGGAGGTGATTCGAGCGCAGCGAGAATCGGAGGGGGCACGGGCACGCGCGGCGGTGTGAAACTCGCCCTCGGCTCCCACAACGTCCGCTCCATCGCCGCCGCGCTGGCAGGCCTCGAACGCCGAGGACTCCCCCACTCCTCCCTCGAACTCCAGATGCTCCACGGCATGGCCGACCAGTTGAAGCATGCCGCGGCGGACATGGGCCTGCGCATCCGCGAGTACGTCCCCGTCGGCGACATGATCCCAGGGATGGCCTACCTCGTGCGCCGCCTGCTGGAAAACACCTCCAACGAATCATGGCTGAAGGCGGGCTTCCTCGACAACGCCGACCCCGACCGGCTTCTCGCCTCGCCCCACGGCGTCGAGGGCAAGCCCGGCGAGGGCATCAGCCTCGAACTCGGCGGCCGCTCCACCGGCCTCGACCCGACCAAGCACAAGCTCTCCGCCGCGCATCCCGCCGTCGGCGACGGCAAGCCGTTCTTCAACGATTCGTTCCGTGACTTCTCCATCTCCGGCGTCCGTGCCGCCTTCGCAAAGGCTGTCGCCGCGGCGACCGTGCCGAAGGCCGCCAACGACCGCACGCCCGAGCACGGCGCGGCCATGGTCGCAAAGGCCGAATCGCTCTTCGGCGCCTGGCGCGACGCCGACCCCGCCGTCCGTTCCAAGGTGCTCACCGACGCCGCCGCGATGATGCGGGCCCGGCGCGATGAACTCTCGGGCATCATGATCAAGGAGGCCGGCAAAACCTGGCGTGAGGCCGACGCCGACACCTGCGAGGCCATCGACTTCTGCGAGTACTACTCGCGCCAGTCCCTCGCCCTGTTCCATCGCACCCGAGTCGGCGCGTTCATCGGCGAACTCGACGAGGTCTGGTACCAGCCGCGCGGCCCGGCGGTCGTCATCTCTCCGTGGAACTTCCCGCTCGCCATCTGCTGCGGCATGACCACCGCCGCGCTCGTCACCGGCAACCCCGTCATCGTCAAGCCCGCCGAGCAGACCCCGGGCATCGCCAAGGCCATGTGCGACATCATGTGGACCGCGCTGGAAAAAAACGGCCAGCCCCGCGATCTCGTGCAGTTCTGCCCCGCCCCCGGCGAAACCACCGGCGCGGCCCTCGTCCGCGAACCCCGCGTCGCCGTCATCGCCTTTACCGGCTCCAGAGACGTCGGCCTCGACATTCTCCACGCTGCGTCTCCCGCTTCCCCCTTCTCCTCCGCGCCCTCCGCGCCTCCGCGAGACACATCTTCCGCCCACGTCAAGAAGGTCATCGCCGAGATGGGCGGCAAGAACGCCCTCATCATCGACACCAGCGCCGACCTCGACGAGGCCGTCCTCGCCATCCGACACTCCGCCTTCGGTTTCCAGGGCCAGAAATGCTCGGCCCTCTCGCGGCTGATCGTCGTGGACTCGCAAGGAGAGAAGGGCCCGGCCATTCGTCACGTCATCGAGCGCGTCGTCGAGGCCACGCGGGCCCTCGTCATCGGCGATCCGGCCAACCCCGGCACGGACGTCGGCCCAGTCATCGACGCCGAGGCCCAGGCCAAGATCAAGTCCTTCATCCAGAAGGCCAAGGACGAAGGGTGCATGCCGGAACTCGAACTCGATGTTCCGGCTTACCTGCTCACCTCTCCGCCCGCTCACCTCCTCGGCCGCGCCTTCGTCGGCCCGACGATTTTCTCCGGCGTCAAGCCCACGCACACCATCGCCCGCGAGGAGATCTTCGGCCCGGTCCTCGCGATCATGCACGCCCCCACGTTCGAGGACGCCCTCAAGATCGCCAACGACTCACCGTACAAACTCACCGGCGGCGTCTTCAGCCGCCGACCCTCGCACCTGGAAATGGCCAAGCGGTCCTTCCGCGTCGGCAACCTCTACCTCAACCGCGGCATCACCGGCGCACTCGTCGCCCGCCAGCCCTTCGGCGGATTCGGCATGTCCGGCGTCGGCTCCAAGGCCGGCGGGGCCGACTACCTGCTGCAGTTCGTTGAGCCTCGCGCGAGTTGCGAGAACACCATGCGGCGGGGTTTCGCCCCCGAACTCTGACTCACTCTTCGGACGCGGGTTCCTCGGGATCGCCGCCCAGCCGCAGATCCGCCGCTGTCGGCAAATCCTTCACCGACGAGAGCCCGAACGTCTCGAGGAACGCCTTGGTCGTCCCATACAGCATCGGCCGACCCAGTTCCTCGGCCCGCCCGACGATCGTGATCAATCGCCGCTCGATGAGCGACCGGAGCACCTCGCCGCACGCCACCCCGCGGATCGCCTCCAGCCCCGCCCGCGTGATCGGCTGCTTGTACGCGATGATCGCCAGCGTCTCCAGCGCCGCCCGGCTCACCCCATGCCGCTCCCGTTTGCCGTGGTACGCCTCCAGCACCGGCGCGAACTTCGGCAGCGTCATCAACCGGTATCCCCCGGCAATCGCCTGAATCCGGAACGCCCGACCCGTTTCTTCGTAGTGCTTGTTGAGCAGATCCACGGCGGACCCGACGATCTCCGTCGGCGTCGGCGGGCGGTCCTTGCGGGACTTGCGCTTGGCGGGTTTGGCGGCCTCTCCCTCCTCCCCCGCCGGAGTTTCCGTTTGCGGCGCGGCCGGCGCGGCCTCTTCGGGAATCAACCCCAACGCCTCGGCGATCCGTGCCGCCGGGAGCGGCCGATCCACGCTCAGGATCAGCGCCTCGATCGACGGAGCGAGCACCTCGGGCGACGGCGTCAGCGCCGCAGAGGCTCGCGGCTTGGCCTCGACGATGGTGGCCTCCTGAGTGTCGAGGGGGGGGGTGGCGGTTGGCGCGGCGGTGTGGCTCTCCGAGCCGTTGGTCTCATCCATAATGCCTCCATCGTACCACGAAACCGGGGGATACGTCGGTGGTTCGCGCCATCCTTCTCCGGCTATTGTCGGAAGAGATGGGCCGCGTGCTTCCGAGAGTCTTGCTGGTTGTCTTCGGGCTCGCCTTCGCCGCGTCCGCGGGGTGGCTGTTGGCCGTGACCGCCAAAGGCCGAACCGCCGGCCCCGCACCCCTCGCAAGAGGGACCGAGTTGCACTCCCGCGAGCCGCTCACCCCCGACGCCATGGCCACGGACCTCTCGATCCCCCCCTTCACCCTGACGGATCAGGACGGTCGGACGATCACCGAGGCGGTGTTCCATGGCAAGATCACCATCGTCGATTTCTTCTTCACCAACTGCACCATGGTCTGCCCGGTGCTCACCCAGGTCATGCTCGACCAGACCAAAGCCCTTCAGGGCACCCCCGTCCGCTTCCTCGGCATCTCCGTGGATCCCGAGCACGACACCCCGGCCGTCATCAAGCGCTACGGCCAGGAACACGCCGCCGACTTCACCCGCTGGACCTTCGCCCGCGGCGACCGTCAGACCATCGGGCAAATCGTTGAGGGCGGCCTCCACTTCGCCGTCGGCGACGACCCCACGAACGTCATCCGCATGGAGGGCGGCGGAACCATGAACAACATCGTCCACCCCCCGTGGTTCGCTCTCGTCGGACCCAAAGGCGAGGTCCTCGGCATCTACCGCGCGACGGACACGGACGAGATGCAATCCCTCACCGAGCGCGCCCGCGCCGCCGCGGCCAAACTCGGCCGCTGATCACTCCTTGTCGTTCCGCCCGAGAAACGAGCTCGGCACCGGCTTGGGCGCCGCGGTCTCTTCGACAGGCGCGAGCGTCTCCCATCCCCCGCCCAGCGCCTTGTACACCGCGACCAGATTCGTCGCCATCTGCTTCTCGCTCTCGCTCAGCGCGTCCTCGCCCGCAAACAGACCACGCTGGCTATCCAGCACCCGCTGGAAGTCCACCACTCCCGAGGTGTACTGCCGGTTGGCGACATCGAACGCCCGCCGATCGGCCTCGAGCGCGGCCATCAGACTCTGCCTTCGCGACTGTTCCCGCGTGTAGTTCACCAGCGCGTTCTCCACCTCCTCGAAACTCCTCAGCATCGTCTGCTCGTACCGCACCAGCGACTGTTCCGTCCGGGCGTCCTGCACCGCGATGTTCGAGCGGATCCGGCCCCAGTCCAGGATCGGCCAGCGCGCCGCCGGCCCGATCGACCAGAACCGGCTCGACGCATCTGGGAGGCTCGGCACCTTGCCCGCGGCAAACCCGAACGACCCCGTGAGGCTGAATCGCGGGTACAGGTCCGCCGTCGCAACCCCGATACGGGCCGTCGCCGCCGCGATCTCCCGCTCGGCACGCCGAATGTCCGGCCTCCGCCGCAGCAGGTCCGAGGGCAACCCGACGGGAATCGTGGCCGGCGCCGAAGGAATCGCCGCTTCGGGCGTCAACTCCGCCAGCAGGTCCGTCGGCCGACGCCCCAGCAGCACGCCGATGCGATGGATCGAGGCCTGCACCGCCGAGTCCAGCGACGGCACCAGCGCCTGCACGCTCGCCAGCGACGATTCCGCCTGCGCCACGTCCAGATCGCTGGACAGCCCGGCGTCGAACCGGTTCCGGGTCAGATCCAGCGTGGACCGCTGCACCTCGATGTTCTTGCGTGCGATGGCCAGCCGCTGCTGGAACCCCCGCAGCTCCACGTAGTTCCGCGCCACCTCCGAGACCAGCGTCACCAGCACATCCCGCCGGTTCTCTTCCGCCGAGGCGATGTCCGCGTCCGCCGCCTCGACCTCGCGCGACACCCGCCCGAACACGTCGATCTCCCACGTGGCGTCGAACCCCGCCTGGAACAGGTTCATCGCCTCCCCGCCACCCACAAAGGCCCCCTGCTGCGTGTTCTTGCTCTGGCGAGACCGGCTCGCCGCGCCCGTCGCGTCGATCTGCGGGAGCGATTGGGGGACAACCACCCCGCGCTGTGCCCTCGCCTCCCGGATGCGCGATGCGGCCAACCGAACATCATGGTTCCCCGCCGCGGCCCGCCCCACAAGGTCGTCGAGCACCGGATCGCCCAAGAGTTTCCACCAATCGGCGTCCGGGGCTCTGGTCGCGTCGATCGTGCTCGACCCGCCGAACCCCTCCGGCCCGGTGTGCGTGAACGCTTCCGGTGCCTCCGGCCGCGGCGGCGCGTAGGTCGGTCCAACCTTGCAACCCGGCAGCCCGGCCGCGACGACGGCGGAGAGCGAAACGGCGGCGAGATACGTGCGAGCGGGAACATTCATCGGTGTGGCCTTCTGCATGCCCGCGATGGGCGTTGGTTCGAGGAGAAATCCCCAACGAGTCCTAGCCCGGCCGGCCCGGCGCATCAACTCCGAACTTCGCGTCCCCGATGGGCGGGCCGGAAAGGTACACATCCATCTGCTGCCCCACATACACCGGGGCGTTCAGGTCCGACCGCTTGAAGGCGCAGATGACCTGCAGCACCCGCGTGTCCACTCGCTCCCCGCTCGCCCCCGTGAGCGACTTCTTGGGGATCACGTACGGCTCGAACCGTACAAAGTGGATCTTGGTGAACAGCTTGCTGTTCCCACGAATGTACGCGTACCCCTCCGCCCCCGCCCTTACCCGCCACGCATCGTTCTCGTCGATGTCCACGCGGATGTGCAGCGTGTCGGTATCGCCGATGATCATCAACGGCGTTTCCGGGTTGCCCGTGCCGCTGCCGCCTCCCGAGGCATTGGGATTCGTCGCGGCATACTCCCCCGCCCGGACATTCACCTTGAGAACCTCCGCCGCCACGGGAGCCCTCACCGTCAGCCGGTCGATCTCCGTCCGCACACGCTCGACCTCGCGCTTGGCACTCTCGAGATTGGCCGTGGCGACCGCCACATCGGGAGCCCATGCGCCCGCTCGGAGCAGGTCCAGTTCGGCGCGGGCCTGGGCCAGCCGCGCCTCGGCCGTCCGCACCGCGAAGCGCCGACGGCTCAGCTCGTCATCGCTCACGGCCCCCTTGCCCGCGTTCGCCCACATCGCCAGCTGCGCCGTCAGGTCCTCGACCTGGCTCCGGGCTTCGGCCACCCTGGCCTCCGCCGGAGGCAGTTCCTCCGGGCGCGGCATGGCCACGAGCCGGTCGATCGCGGTCTGCGCGGACCGCACCGCGCTCTGGCGAACGGCCAGATCGGCCCGCAGCGAACGGTCGTCGATCATGAACAGGGCATCGCCGGGCTTCACGCTGTCCCCGGGCCCGACAAACACCCTCGTCACGATGCCCGGAACGTTCGTCCCGATCGCGATGAACTCCGTGCTCGGCTCCACCAGCCCCGCGCCGGGCACCTGCGAGTCATACGGCGACGAGGCCGGCTGCGCGATCGGCTGGGCGACGGGCTGGGGCTTCCCCTGTGCGATGACGGTGTACACCGCGAACAGAACGCCGCAGAGAGCCAGAAGTGGAAGCAGGTATTTGAGAATCATGGGTGTTCTTCCGACACTCGCCGTACCGATGGTGGTTTCTAGTGCGACGCGCCCTGGGCCTCCGCCCGCACGCTCGTGGTCGTTTCGATGATCCGCCCGTCGTCCATCTTCGCGATCCGGTCCGCGAACCCGAAGATGCGGGCGTCGTGGGTCACGATCACCAGCGTCCGCCCCTCCCCGAGCGCGACGTTCTTGAGCAGCCGCATGACCACGTGCCCCGTCTCATGGTCCAGCGCGCTCGTCGGCTCGTCGCACACGATCAGCCGCGGATCGTGCACCAGCGCCCGCGCGATCGCCACCCGCTGCTGCTGGCCCCCCGACAGATTGCGCGGCAGGCTGTCCGTCCGATCCCCGAGCCCCACCCGATCAAGAATCTCCCGCGCCCTCTCCACCGCCGCGCCCCGCGAAACCCCGTTGATGAGCAGCGGCACCGCCACGTTCTGCGCCGCCGTCAGCGCCGGAAGCAGGTTGAACTGCTGGAACACAAACCCGACCGTCTGCCCGCGAAACCGGGTCCTGCGGCGGGCCCACATCCCCGAGAAGTCCTCTCCGAAAACCTCGCACTCCCCCCCCACGCCATCCAGGATCCCCCCCACCACCCAGATCAACGGCGTCTTCCCCCACCCCGACGGCCCGACCAGCATCATGAGTTCGCCCCGATTGATGTCCAGGTCCACACCCCGCAGGGCCATCACCCTCGTGTTCCCGGTGTGGTAGGTCTTCGTGACCCCCTTGCACAAGACGGCCAGCGGGGGCGCGGAGCGAGCGCCCTCTGGTCGATGATCGGAGATGGAGGTGGTCGCCGTGGACATGGTGAAGAAGCGGAATCGGACGTGACCTCAGCCCTTGAACACAATCGCCGGTTCGAGCCGCACGACCTTCCAGATCGACAGCAGCGAGGCGATCACGCAGATGATCGTCACCGCCGCGCCGGTAACGGCCGGAATCTGCCACACCAGCAGAAACGCCAGTTCCGTGCGCCCGCTCAACGCCCCGAACGTCGAAGCCATCCCAAGGCCCAGCCCGTACCCGATCAGCCCCACGACGATCGCCTGGAGCACGATCATCCCCAGGAGCCGCAGATTCCCCGTCCCCATCGCCTTGAGCGCCCCGAACTGCTTGAGGTTGTCGAGCGTGAAGTTGTAGAACGTCTGCCCCGCGATGACGGTCCCCACCAAAAAGCCCAGTGCCACCGCGATCCCGAAGTTGATCGGTATCCCCGTGTACTTCATGAAATAGGTGTACGTGATCTTCTTGAACTCCGGCCCCGTGTACGCCGCGAGCCCGGTTGTGCGCCCGATCCTGGCACACAGGTCCTTCTTGTCCTCGCCCTCCCTCGCCTTTACCAGCACGAACGTCATCAGCCGCCGCTCCCGCGGCGCGAACGTGGTCGCGCGGCTGTACGTCGTGTACACCACCGGCTGGCTCTGGAACGTCCTCGACACGCGGCAGATTCCCGCCACCACCGCCCGGTGATCGTTGAGTTCCAGAAAATCACCGATCGCCAGCGGCGTCGGCTTTCCCGAGGGCTCGCCCGTCACCGGATCGAGGGGCGCCGGGCGGGCCAGCTTCCCACCGGCCCCGTTCTCGTCCACGATCACGCTATCGGCGCGCCGAAGATCCGACATCTGCCCGAGCCTCCCCGTGTAGTCGGGAACCATCTCCGGCGGACCGCCGATGAGCGTTCCGTCGTCGATCCCGATGACGTTGCAGGTCTGGAACGACCCATTGTCCAGCCTCGCCTTGAGCAGCCCCTTGTACAGCGGCACCGCCCACGCGACGCCCTCGATGCCGCGCACCCGGTAGAGCATGGTGTCCTGCAGCGGCTTGAGATCATCGATGAACTGGACCTTCGGGTCCATGACCCAGATGTCCGGCTGTCCGGTATCCGTGACAAAGCCATAGGTGCGCGCCATGAGCCCGACGAAGATCGCGAGTTGCTGCGTCATCAGCAGGCTCGCAAACGCTATCCCGAAGATGATCCCCAGGTACTTGGCCTTGTCCCCCATGAGCATCCGCAACGCGACGAAGTTCATGCGGGGCCCCCTCCCCGCTCAATGTCCCGCCGGATCCCCGCCAGCCCGTGCAGCGAGAACTCCGTCACGTGCGCGGCGATGGAGTCGATGTGCCCGGGTCCATACCCGACGTGCGGAAGCAGACGCGTGATGCACGGCCGGCAATGCCAGTAGAACAGGCACTGCCCCACGATGCTCGCCTGGGCCCGCTGCACCTGCCGCTCCGTCGCCCCCGGCCCCAGAATCGACCGGATGATCCCCTGCAGCGCCTGGGCCCGAACCTTGATGTTCCGATCGATCAACTCGTCGAGCGCGAACGTAGGCTCCACCATCTCCCGGTTCATCAACCGCTCGTGCCACGACGGCCGCCCCGAGTCGAAGACCCGATTCAGGAACTGCCGGACAAACCACCCCAGTTGTTCCTCGGGCTCAAGCGCCGCCAGTTCGGGAGTGACCTGGGGGTGTCGATCGTGGGCCACCGTATCAACGTACCTCAGCACCTCCGAATACAACCGCCCCTTGCCCCCGAAGTGGTAGTTGACCGACGCGATGTTCGCCCCGGCCCGCGCGCAAATATCCCGAATCGTTGCTTCCCGAAACCCCCTCTGGGCAAACACCTCGCCCGCCGCTTCCAGGAGACGTTCCCGGGTGCCATCGACGGATACACTCGGAGTTGTAACGCTTGTTTCAAACACGTGTTTCACAACGAGCGTACCCGCGTTGGGAAACCGGTCAAGGCCGCGGGTTCAAACTGGCTTTCCGGTATCCGCGCCCGAATGTGGCCCCTCCGACGCTCCCCCACGCACCAGCGCGCCCTTGGTGTGTCCCCCCACCCACTCGGCGCCCCTCTGGATCACCACATAGAACAGAGGGACAAGGAACACCGCCAGGACCGCCGCGGCGATCATTCCACCCATGACGCCCGTACCGATCGACTGGCGCCCCGCGGCCCCCGCCCCCTTGGCCAGAACCAGCGGCAGCACGCCGAGAATAAACGCCAGCGACGTCATCAGAATGGGCCGAAACCTCTGGCGCGCAGCCTGCACGGCGGCCTCGACCACACCCTTGCCCTGTTCGCGCAGCACCACGCAAAACTCGATGATCAGGATCGCGTTCTTGGCGGCCAGCCCGACCAGAGTGAGCAACCCCACCTGAAAATAAATGTCCCGGGTCGTGCCCTTCAGATACACCGCCACCAGCGCACCGAACGCCCCCAGCGGCACGGCCAACATGACCGCGATCGGCAGAGACCATTTCTCGTACTGCGCCGCCAGCACCAGGAACACCACCACCAGACCGAAAACAATGACCAGGGGCGCGGCGTTCCCCGCCCGCACCTCTTGGAACGACGCGCCCGACCACTCGTACGTATATCCCTCGCCCGCCAGGTTCATCCCTCGAAACACCTCCTCGACCGCGCTGATCGACTGCCCCGTCGATAGCCCCGGGCCGGGCGCCCCGGTGATCTGCACCGACGGGTACCCATTGAAGTGGCTGACAAGGTTGGGACCGACCTGAAAGTTGGTCGTCACCAACCCCGAGACCGGAACCATCTCCCCCTTGGAGTTGCGCACGTAGATCTGCCCAAGCGAATCCGGGCTGGCGCGAAACTCCGGTTCCGCCTGCAGTTGCACCCGCCAGACCCGCCCGAACTTGTCGAAGTCGTTCACGTACAACGCGCCGAGATACGCCTGCAGGGCGTCGAACACCTGGTCCACCGGCACGCCCGCCGTCTTGGCCCTATCACGGTCGAGGTCCACGAACAACTGCGGCTGCGTCACCCGCACCGCCGCCGACATCCCCGTAAGTTCGGGCCGCTTGGCCGCCTCCGCGATGAAGCGATTGGCCGCGGCCACCAGGTCGCGAACATCCTGTCCGGCCCGCGCCTCGAACTGCATCTCGAATCCGGCCCGCTGCCCGAGGCCCTGGATCGACGGAGGGTTCACCGCGATCACCACCGCGTCGGGCCTCGCGCCGAACGCCCGAAACGTCCGGGCGATCAGGTCCTTGGCGCTCAGCCCGGGTGCGAGACGCTGATCCCATGCCTTGAGCCGCGTGAACACGATCGCCGCGCTCGTCGTGTTCACCCGCCCCGCGAAGAGATCCAGCCCGATCAGGGCGACCGTGTGATCGACGATGTCGCTCTGCTCCTTGGCCAGATAGAACGCCTCGACGTCCCGAACGGCCTTGTCCGTCCGATCCAGCGACGCCCCGTCGGGCAGGAAGATCGCGGTGATGATGTAGCCCTGATCCTCATCCGGAATGAACCCGCTGGGAATCTTCCGGAACAGGCCGCCCGTGGCGAGGGCAATCGCGACGAACAGAACGATCGGGATGATGGCGACCCGGATGAGCCCGCGAACGCCCGAGGTATACCCCCGCGTCACCAACGCAAACGCCCTGTTGAACCATCGAAAGAAGACCAGATCGAGCCCGCGCTGCACCACGCCCTTGGGCTCGTGCGGCGACCTGAGAAGCAGCCTGCACAGCGCCGGGCTGAGCGTCAGCGCGACAAACCCGGAGATCGTCACCGACACGGCGATGGTGACCGCGAACTGCCGGTACAACTCCCCGGTCAGCCCGCCCAGGAACGCCACCGGAACAAAGACCGCGGAGAGCACCAGCACGATCGCGATGATCGGCCCCGTAACCTCTTCCATGGCCTTGATCGTCGCTTCCCGCACCGGCAGACCTTCCTCCTCCATGATGCGCTCGACGTTCTCCACCACCACGATCGCGTCGTCCACCACGATGCCGATCGCCAGCACCAGCCCGAAGAGCGTGAGTGTGTTGATGCTGAACCCCAGCAGGTACATCCCCGCGAACGCACCGACGATCGAGACCGGCACCGCCAGCAGCGGGATCAGCGTCGCCCTCCAGTTCTGCAGGAACACGAACACCACCAGCAGCACCAGCCCGATCGCCTCCAGCAACGTGGCGATCACCTCTTCGATCGACACACGCACAAAGCTCACCGTCTCGTACGGGATCGCGTAGTCCACCCCCGGCGGGAACCCCTTCTTCAGGCTCTCCATCGTCCGCTGGACGTCCTCGTACACCTGCAGCGCGTTGCCCCCCGACTGCAGGTTCACCAGGATCGGCGCCGCCGGCTGCCCGTCCATGCGGCCGATGTTGTCGTACGACTGCGACCCAAGTTCCACCCGCGCCACATCCTTGAGCCGAAGGATCGTCCCGTCCTCGCCCGCCCGAAGGATGATGTTCTCATACTCGCTCGCGTCCGACAGCCGCCCGCGCGTCAGCACCGGGACCGTCAGCTCCACCTCCCCGCCATGCGGTCGCTGCCCGATGCGCCCGGCCGCGAAGATGGCGTTCTGCTCGCGGATCGACGCCGCCAGGTCGCTGACCGTCAACCCCCGCTGCTCCAGGCGCTCCGGGTTCACCCAGATGCGCATGGCATAGTCCTTGGCGCCGAACACGGTCGCATCGCCCACCCCGGGGATCCGCTTGAGCTGGTCCACAACGTTGATCGTGGCGTAGTTGGCCAGAAAGATGTCGTCATACTGTCTGTTCGGGCTGGTGATGAAGGCCACGCACACGATGTTCGTGCTCGTCTTCGTCACGGGAAGCCCGCTCCGGACCACATCCTGCGGCAGCCGCGGCTGGGCGATCGCCAGCCGGTTCTGCACATCCACCGCCGCGAGGTCCTGGTTCGTGCCGATCTCGAAGCTCGACGTCAGCGTCATCGATCCGTCGTTGGCCGACTGCGACTGGAAATAGATGAGATTCCGCGCCCCCGACAGCTGCTGCTCGATCGGAGCGGCCACCGACTGGGCCACGGTCTCGGCGCTCGCCCCCTGATAGCGGGCCGTCACCTGCACGCCCGGAGGAACAATGTCCGGGAACCGCCCGATGGGCAGCGTGCGGATCGCCACCAGTCCGGCGAGCACGATCACAATCGACAGCACCGAGGCAAACACCGGACGATCGATGAAGAACTTGCTGATCATCGGTGCGCAACCAATCTGGCTACTTCAAGGGTGCCTTGTCCGACGAACCGGCCGGTCCGTCCCGAGATGCCGGCGGCGCTGTCGAAGATGACGCATACTCGCCCAATACCTTCACCGGGGCGCCGGGAACCGCCTTGGCTCGCCCCTCCACAATCACCCGATCCCCCGCCCGCAATCCGCCCGTCACAACCCATTCCGTTCCGTACCACGATCCGGTCGCGATCGGCCGGATCGTCGCCTTGTTGTCCTCTCCCACGACCAGCACCTGCGGCCCCGTGGGCGTCTGGATGATGGCTCGCTGGGGAACCGTGAGGGCGTTGGGCCTCTCCCATCCCAGCACACGCACCCGAACAAACTGCCCCGGCTTGAGTGCCTCCTCGGGTGCCCGAGCCCCGGGCTTGGGCGGCAGCGTGCGATTCTCAAACACCCCGCGTGCCGTGGCGGTGCCCGTCTGCGGGTTCACCGTCGCGTCGAAGAAGTCCATCCGTCCGTCGGTGGGATAGACCGTCCCATCCAGCAGGATGATCTCCACCCGGGTCGTGCTTCCCACCAGCTGGATCTGCCCCGTCTCGACGTCGTGCTTCCACCCGAGCCACTCGCGCTCCGGAATGGAGAACACGACGTACATGGGATCGACCTGGAACACCGTCGTCAGAAGGCTGTTGGCGCCGTCGTCAACCAGCGCCCCAACGTCCTTGTCCGTCCGCCCCACCTTTCCATTCAGGGGGGACATCACCTTTGTATAGCCCAGGCTCAGCTCGGCCAGCGCCACCCGCGCCTCGGACAGACGCAGGTCCGCCCGCGCCTGCTCCTGGTTGGTTTCCCAGTCGTCGAGCTCCTTCTGGCTCGCGGCCTGCTGCCTGGCGAGTTCGGCCAACCGAGCCACCTGCCTATCCGCATTGGCCAGCTGGACACGCGCACGCTCGGCCGAAGCCTTCGCGACCTCAAGCTCCGCCTCGTAGGTGCGAGGGTCGATCTCGTAGAGCACCTGCCCCTTCTCGACCAGCGAGCCCTCCTCGAAGTTGCGTTTGAGCAGAACGCCCTGCACCCTGGCCCGGATCTCCACCGTCTTGGAGGCCTCCGTCTGCCCGACGAACTCATACTTCACCGGAACCGTGGACGGTCTGACCGTGCGGATCAGCACGTTCGCCGGCGCCGGCGGCGGCGGCGCTCCCGCGGGCGCATCCTTCCTGCAACCCCCCGCCGCAATGGCCAACGCCAGCATCGGGCCCCGCCAGAGTCCCCTTCGCATGACGAGCACTCGATCCATAGCAGGCTCCACCCGCGTGCGCATCTTGGGGCGATCACACGAACCCGGGCATATCGATAATCGTCACTGTATCCACCCCGAAGGCCTTCCATCCGCCCCCCGGCGTGCGAACGATTGAGATGCAGGACACGGGTGCGGTAGAACTATGGAATCCATCAGCGTCTTCGACATCTTCAAGATCGGCGTCGGACCGTCGAGCTCCCACACCATGGGACCGTGGCGTGCCGCGCAGGCGTTCATGGGCGTTCTGCGTGAGCAAGGCTCCTTCGACAAAGCGCACCGGATCACCACCGACCTCTTCGGCTCCCTCGCCAAGACCGGCCTCGGACACGGCACGGACATCGCCATCATGCTCGGCCTCTCCGGCGATGACCCCGTCACCTGCGACACCGCCACCATCAACCCGCGCATCGACGCGATGAAGGAGGCCCACCGCCTGCGTCTCGCGGGCTCACGCGGCATCGACTTCGACTACGACCGCGACATCGTCTTCCACATGTCCGAGGCCCTCCCCTTCCATCCCAACGGCGTGCGCTTCACCGCCACGCTCGAAGGCGGCGGCGCCGTCACCGAAACCTACTACTCCGTCGGCGGCGGCTTCATCGTGCAGGAGGGCGAGACCGTCACCGGCTCCCGGGCGATCACGTTGCCCCATCCGGTGGGCCGCGGCGCGGACCTTTCCAGGTGGTGCCGGTCCCTCGGCAAGACCATCCCCGAAATCGTCATGGCCAACGAACTCGCGTGGCGAAGCGAGGCCGAGGTCCGCTCCGGCCTGCTCACCATCTGGCGCACCATGACCGAGTGCATGTACCGCGGCTGCCACACCGACGGGATCCTCCCCGGCGGTCTCAACGTCACGCGTCGGGCCGCGATGATGAACCGCAAACTCCTCCAGGGCTCCGGCTCCTCCGGCCGTTGCGAGTACGACGATCTAGACGGTTGGCTAGAGATGGTCCGCTACTCCACCCGCGACTTCCAGCAGGTCCTCCGGTGGGTCAGCACCTTCGCCCTCGCCGTCAACGAGGAGAACGCCGCGTTCGGGCGCGTCGTCACCGCCCCCACCAACGGCGCGGCCGGCGTCATTTCGGCCGTGCTCATGTACGCCTGGTGCTTCTGCCGCAGCATGTCCGGCGGCATCGGCGAGCAAGGCATCATCGACTTCATGCTCACCGCCGGCGAGATCGGATCGCTCTTCAAGAAGGGCGCCACCATCAGCGCGGCCATGGGCGGTTGCCAGGCCGAGATCGGCGTCTCCAGCGCCATGGCCGCGGCCGGGCTGGCCCAAGTCCTCGGCGCAACCCCCGGTCAGGCCATGATGGCCGCCGAGATCGCGATGGAACACCACCTCGGCATGACCTGCGATCCCATCGGCGGGCTGGTCCAGATTCCGTGCATCGAGCGCAACACCATGGGCGCGATCAAGGCCATCACTGCGGCCCACATCGCCCTCGAGAGCGACCCGACCAAGGCCAAAGTCTCCCTCGATGGGGTCATCAAGACCATGTGGGAGACCGCCCTCGACATGCAGAGCAAGTACAAGGAAACCTCCGAGGGCGGGCTGGCGGTCAACATCTCCGTGAGCGTGAGCGAGTGCTGAGGTGCGTCAAGGCCGGAACCACTCCGGCAGAACTTCGACGCGAGGTTCGAGCGCCGGCGCGATCGGATCCCGCGCTCGCTGGCCCGCCCGCGCATAGATCGCCGCCGCCAACTGGGGTGGCAGGCCATGGCCTACGACCCACAATGCCTGTGGTTCGTCAAGCACGGCCGTAATGAGTGTGCTCCCGGACTGTACATGAGTTCCTTGGGACCACACCGGGCGACCTCCCTCGCTGAACTCCATTCCCTTTCGTTGCGTGGACCCACTCGACCGCCCCAGAAACCGAGTGATGTACACGCCCTCAGCGCTGCCAACACTCCGTGCAACCCACACGCACACCCTCGGTTCGCCAATGTCCCGAGAGGTGCGAGAGTGGGGGTACGGAGCGAGACGTACAGCATCCGGGAAACGCGAATAGAAGCGAGAGCTCGGAATCGTTCGTTGCCACAGCGGCCATTGAGCAAGCGCGATCAGAAGCACGAGCACGCCCGTCAGCACAAGTCCCGCATGCCGCTGGAGCCAGACGACCGACATGACCACCCTGTGGGCTCGAAACGTCGGTGGCGTAGCCGCGCCCGCCGGCCGGCCACACTCCGGACACACTTGGATTCGATCCGAACCGAGGACGTACCCACACCACGAACAGTTCCCCGCGACATGCTCGTGCGCCTGCACGAGGAAGAGCCGAGTCAGAGTGCGCAACACCGCCCACCAACCGATCGACGCAACTCCAATGACCACCACCCACAAAACGCTACTCGGCTTCCACCATGCCGCGACATCTGCCCCGCCATCGCCGCGTGACAATGCTTCTCCAAGCTCCGTGACCGGAACCACCATGACCGCGTAGCCGATGGCGAGCCCGATCAGGGCGCCCCACCGTTGGGTCGCCCGAAGCAGCGACGGAATGAAGATCATTCCCCCCAGCGAGACCATGCCGACACCAAGGATTGCCAGGACTTGCGGGAGACCGCTCGGGAGCATCGAGACGAGCGACATGCCGCTTCGCGGCGATGAGGCGACCAAACCCCACAGGCCCCCGAGCGAGGCGCCCAACATGGCGAACCGCCAGCCGACATGACGTCCCAACGCGGGAACCACCCGTCGTGACCCGAGAATCATGGCCCACAGGGTAGGGTGCTGGACCGAACCGTCTGTTCCTGAGCGGATGCGCCGACTCGAACCGAGACCGAAAGCGGTTCTGTCTGGCTGACTTGGCCGAACGATGACGATCTGGTGCCGCTCTTGCGATCCACCACCTCGTGATAGATCCCCTCGACCTCGCGGACATGGTCCGGGTACGACCGCAGCGTCGTCCGCTGGTGGATCTCCCGCGCCGAGGGGATGGCCACCTCTCCCGTCACGAGTTTCGTGATGCACTCGGCGAGTTGCTCCTCCGCCCCCCCTGTGAAGAACATCCCGTTGTAGTCGGTCGGGTTCGTCCGCGGGTCCTTCAACCAGTCCACCGGCCCGCCCAGCCGCGAGCACACCACCATCTTCCCGGCGTGGAAGTTCTCCAGCAGCACCAGCGGCGAGTTTTCCAGCCAGATGTGGCTCAGCACGCCCACGTCGTACTCTCCCGCGGCGGCAATCAACTGGTACACGTCGTACCCGCACCACACGCTCACCTCGGGATACCGCGCCAGCCGCTTGCGGAACCCGAACTCGTACCCCTGGGCCCGGATGATGAACTGGCACCGCTCGCGGACGGACTGCTCAAGCAGAGGAATCGCCCGGGCCAGCACCTCCAGCCCCTTGTTGGGCCGAACCGTACCGAAGAACGCGAAGCGCAGCGGCCTCGTCGCCGTCGCCGGGTCCCACGGCCTCGCGTCATAGAACGGCGACCGCCGCGCTCGGCGGTTGATCTGGTCGAAGTGCGGCTGCCCGAGCCGCACCCAGCGCGTCTTCTCCTCCGGCACACCCATGGCCACATGCACCCGCCGAAGATAGTCGCTCGGCGGCGTCACCAGCGACGCGGCCGAGAGCGCCTCAACACCGGCGCTCCGCCGCTGCCCATAGATGTTCAACGATACCGTGCGAGACCTTGGCGCGCCGAACACCACCCGCTCATTGGTCTCCCACTCCGCGGCGACATACGGCAACGGCCGATCCGCCTTGCGCAGGGGCGGATCGTGGTCGATCTGCGTGCCGCGTGCCGGCAATCGCTCAACGCCGTCGAACCCAAGCGCGAGTTCCGGATCGCCCAACGCATCCGGACTGTCCGGAGTCTCGTGCATGGCCCGGAAGTGGCCGCGGGCCACCCGCCGCACCAGCGGCTTGATCCCGTACGCGATCTTCCGCACCACATCCGCGGGATACATCCCCAGCCAGTGCTCCAGCGATCGTCCCAGTGCGCGGCTGTTCCGCAATCGTGCCACGTTCGCCCCGGGCAGACAGTCCACGCAGCGCGTGCCGCCCTCGTAGTCCACGCACACCTCCCGCTCGCGGTGCAGCAGGTCCACCTGCGGGCACACGAACCAGTAGTTGTGCAACGTCGCGACCACCGGAATGCCCGTGCCCTCGATGGCGGGAATCAGGTCCAGCCCGTACCCCTCCTGCGAGTGGATGTGAACAACCTGGGCCCCGACCTCGCGCAGCCACGCGAGCACCAGCGCGGTCGCCCGCGGCTCGGAGATTTCCGTGGACATGTTGCGGAAGTTCACCGCCGCCGGCGCGAGGTTCGGGCTGTTGAGCAGATCGAAGCACTCGACGCCCCCCCACCGCTCGCGTTTCCGGATCACCGGCCGGCGCGCCCCGAACAGGCCGAGGCGATAGTTCATCCCCGAGGCCAGGTACGCAACCGTGTGACCGGCCAGCGCAAGGCCCCGGGCCAGTTCGCTCGCGTTGAGGTTGTACCCGCTCCCCTCGCGCCCTTGGCTCGACAGCCTCGCCCAGCCCAGAATCGCGATGCGCAGCGGCCGATCCGACCTCGGCCACGGCACAACCGGCGCGACGGGCGTCGCGCGGCGGGCGGCCGCGCCGTTGAGCAACGCTGCCTCGGGATGGGACACGTCGGCACTCATCCGTACCTCGTCTCGCTCACAAACGGCTTCACGGACCGCGCGTACCGCATGAACACCACGCCCGTCCACGCCCAGCGAACGCCGAAGCCGAGCCGCTTCCCCCACCCGTCCCGCTCCACCTGTGCAACCTCGGGCTTCTTGTGATCGACATGCAGCGTCCACGGCGCGGCGAACAACACCGGAAAATCGTTGATCTGATCGAACACCACCACCGCACGCGGCCGCCGCACCATCGCCCACACCTCCTTCTTGGGCCGCGACGCCAGGTGCCGCCCGTAGATGATCGCCCCCGCCGGCGGGTTGGGAACATCGTTGCGAGCGATCGGAAGCCAGACCGGCGCCGCTTCGCCCGATCGAAGCGCCCCCGCCACGCGATCCCGCAGGTCGTTCATCCACGCCAGCGAGTCGCCCACGTTCCAGACCGCGGCCACGCGAGCCGCGCCGTCCAAGCACCCCGCGGTCCGGAGCGCCTCGACAATCGGCACCGGCGTCGGGCCGTCGCTGCCGGTCTTTCCCCCGACATTCCGTGCCGCGTCGAGCCCCGTCTGCAGGATGATGTGGGCATGGAACAATCGCCGGTGCAGCGCGGCGTGCAATCCGTCGAACAGGAACGACCGCATCATCCGTCGCGTCACCTCGCGAAGCCGCTCCGTCGGCAGCGTCTTCTGCACCATCCACAGCCGGTTGCGATTCGCGTAATAAATCCGCGCCGGAGTCAGTTTCAGATTCCACGGCGTGTGGAACACCACCGCATCCAGATTCAGCACCACCCGCCACCCAGCCCTCGCCACGCGCAGGCACCAGTCCGCGTCATCGCAATAGATGAAGTACCGATGATCCCAGAACCCCACGCCGCGCCGCTCCCCATCCCCCACCACCGCCTTCCACCTTGCCAGCATCGAGCACGCCGACACCACGTCCACATCCATCAGACCCCGGTACCCCGTCGCCCCACCCTGCCCGCGCGGCCCACCCACGGTGGCCACCCACGCCCGGTGCGCCTCGTGCCGCCGATGACCCGGCGGCGCATCGTCCTGCATCGCCCCGGTCTCGGTGTTGAAATAGATCGTCGTCTCGATCGTCCGACCTCGGTTGGCGATATCACACGTCCGCGAGCCGACGAGCCCGATGTGGGGATCCGACTCCATCGCCTCGACCAGGTTCGCCAGCGCGTTCGGCGGCAGATCGACATCATCGTCCACAAGCCACACGAACGACGGCGCCGGATGCTCCCCATCGCCGAAGAGCCGCTCCACCGACGCGAAGCCCGTGTTGAACCCGCCGCACCCCCCCATGTTGGCCCGGTTGCGGATGACCGTCAGCGACGAGAACCCCAGCGTGTTGCGCGGGCTGGTCAGCCTGGGCGCGCCGAACTTCGGCTCGTGGGCCACCTCGGTGTGGTTCTCGACGATCCGCTCGGGCCGAAACTCGCTCTCGAGAAACTCCAGCGTCCCGTCGCTCCCCGCGTTGTCGATCACCACCACGTCGAGCAGCTCGGGAGAATAGGTCTGCACCGAAAGGGCCTTGAGCACCGTCGTCAGGAACCCCTTCCGATTCCAGGTGACGATCAATGCGCACACGCGAGCCCCCACCGGTGCGCCCGCATCGCTGTCGGCAAGCGGTGCGCTCACTTCGATCGGGCGCAAAGACTGGTTGCTCAGGATTGACACGCGGCGGCTCGGGGCTCGTCTGGAGAGAGTTCAGGGCTGGGGGGCAAGTGTAGATGGCCGGACACTGGTTTGGGGGGTTGCGTTGTCAACCGCGCCAGCGCTCCCGTTGTGCGACGGGCGACTCACCCGAACCTCCACCGGCGACAGCGGTGAGTACGGCGGCGGGGCCTCGCCCGCGTACACCCGTTCGATATCCACCGCATGATCCGCGATCGAGCGCGGCGGCCGCACGTTCGCGCGCAATCCCCACAACATGTGCGGGTTCTCGATCGCCCGGATGAGCACCGCCTTCAGGGAGGCCCGGCTGTTGGCCGTAAACAGCAGCCCGTTGTGCCCATCGCGCACAAAGTCCGGAATCCCGCCGATGTCCGCCCCCAGCACGGGCACCCCGCACGCGTGCGACTCGAACACCGTCTGCGGCGCATTGTCCCACCACACGCTCGGCACCAGCGTCAGGTCCTTCCCCCCCAGCATCCACGGGATGTCGTGGTAGTTGTACTCCCCCTTGAACGTGAGCCGCGCCAGCCGCGGCTCAAGACGCCGGAACATCCACTCGATCCGATGCCCGTCGAGCGCGAAGATCGACAGGTCGATCTGCCGCAGGTGCTCGGGGACCATCATTTCCAGAGCCTCCGCCACAACCTGCAGCCCCTTGTAGTAGTTGTTGTACCCCATGAAGTGCAGCCGAACGGGCCGCTGCTTGGACCACGGCGTCGGCGCAGGCTCGAACGCCGGGGGATCGAACACCAGATCGGGCTTGAGCGCCACCACCCGATTGATCCGCGACCCGATCGGCATTGTGTGGATGCGGGCCTGATCCACGCCCATGCTCACAAACTTCCGCCGCACAAAGTCGCTCACCGCCAGCACCGTGTCGCACGACGAGAGCATCCCCACCATCGCCGTGCGCCGCTGCCCGTACCCGTTTGGCGCCTTGGAGCTCACCGGCTCCGGCCGAATGTCGTTCGTCAGCGGCTGCAACTCCGGCGCATCCGGCGGCGGAGGGGTCCACGGATTCATCTCCGCCAGCAAGTGCGGCGTCTTCCCTCGCTTGTCCCCCGCGTCCCCGCCCTTCGGTGGATGGGCCTCCAGCACCGGCTGCCCGACATCGCCCGACGCTCCCCCGAGCGGCACCGGCGCACCAGGCGGCTCGATCTCCGCGCCGCGCGCCTTGCTCGCCAGCCGCTTCCACTCGAAGTACCCCGTCGCCGCACGCTTGATCGTGCCGAGGGCCCCCAGCCACGCGTGCCTCGCTTCCTCCGCCCTCTTCGGGTCCGCCCCGTGCGCGGCGATGAACTTGTTCATGTGCCGCAGGCGTTCCTCGGCCCGCGGCTTGAACTCGATGCACGTCGCACAGGTGTGCCCGTTGTCAAAGTCGTAGCACGTCCGCTTGTGCCCCTGCATCAGGTACACCTGCGGGCAGATCGTGTGATAGTTGTGCAGGCTGAAAACGTGCCGGGCCGAGCACGCCTTCCTCGCCGCGCCGATGCACCCGATCGAGAACCCCTCGATGTTGTTCCAATGCACCACATCGGGCTTGAGCGCCCCAAACAGACGCCCGACCTGCTCTTCCAACTCCGGAGCCGAGACCTCCCCCATCGGGTCCTCGTACTGCACGATGCTCGGGGCCATCACCGGCGAGTTCACCACCTCGAACACCTTCACCCCGAGCCAGTCATCATGCCGCCGGATACAGCACCGGGGCGGATTCGGCACAAACGATGTCCCGCCAAAGAGCGACACGACGTCGTGGCCGCGTTTGACCAGTTCCAGGGCCAGAGCCTGGCAATACTGGTTCACGCCGCCCCCGTAGGAGGCGCCGTCCCAGATCCTGGCCCAGTTGACAAGCACAATGCGCATAGGGGGAACCGCAAGGGTAGGAAAGGACCCGCCCAATGTCCGTGTGCACGGGTCCGCCCGCTCGGGTCGATATCCCCGTGCCCCCGTACCCGAATCCCGCCTCGCGTGTACGATTTCCCGTCCATGAACGCCCCCAGCAAAGGCAACCCGGGCACACCCCCCAGCCGCACGCCGATCAAGCCGGCGAACTGGATCCGCGGCATCAAGTTCCGCGCCCTCGCCTGGCTCGTCGCGATCATTCTCGCGGCCGTTGCCACCGTCGTCCTCGCCGGCGTCCCCGCGTGGCCCATGATCGGCGTCGCCGTCGCCGCGGCCTGCGTCAGCGTCGGCAAACTCACCACCCGCCTCCTCAAGCCCACCTGCCTCGAGTGCGGCCACGACCTCTCCGGCCAGCCCATCGGCACGCAGGGCATCGCCTGCCCGGAGTGCGGCGCGGTGAACTCCCCCGGCCTCGTCCAACTCGCCCAGATGGGCGACCCGCAGGGCACCGATGCGGACAAAGACGACAAAGAGCCTCTCGCATAAGCGAGAGGTGGTCAACGCAGTGTCCCAATGAGCCGCGAGCGTCAGCGAGAGATGTTCCCGCTCTCCGTAAAGACCTCGTCCACGGGAACCCCGCCCACCTCATACGCCAGCGCACGTTCGTCGGTGGAGCGCAGCAGAATCAAATCCGCCCGCGCGCCCGGCGCGATGTACCCGCGATCCGCAAACCCGAGAAGGCACGCCGGATTCACCGTCGCCGCCACAATCGCCTGCGCCGACGTCAGCCCGCAGTGCCGCACCGCCAGCGCGATCGCAAACGGCATCGACGGGCTCGGCGCCGATCCCGGGTTGTAGTTCGTCGCGATGCACACCTTCCCCCCCTGCCCCACCACCTCGCCGAGCCGCGCGTACCGCCCATCAAGGTGGAACCCGCACACCGGCAGCCCCACGCCAAATGTTTCCGATTCCGCCACCGCCCTCAAGGTCTCCGGCGTCGAAGCCTCCAAATGATCAACGCTGCGCGCCCCAAGTCCAATCGCCCGCTCCACCATCCCCATCGATGTGAACTGATCGGCGTGGATTCGCACGGGATGGCCCCGCCGCACCGCGGCCGAGAGCAACCGCTCGCAGTCGTCGGCGGTCCAGGCGCCCTGCTCGCAGAACGCGTCCACCGCGATACGGCCGAGCGCCGCGTCGATCGTGGGCAACGTGCGTTCAACCGTCTCCTCAACAAAGGCCGCCCGGTCCCCCTCGAACGCATGCCCCAGCAGCGCGGTCGGCACCACCGTAAGAATCGAACCCAGCGACCTTCGCACGGACTCGATCGCCGCCAACATCTTCACTTCCGCGCCAACCGTCAGCCCATATCCGCTCTTCACCTCTGCCGTCGTCGTACCGAACACATGCATGATCCCAAGCCGGTCGGCCAGCCCCGATGCCAGCTCCTCCTCACTCGCCTCTCGCACGGCTCGCACCGTGCTCATGATCCCGCCCCCCGCGGCCATGATCTCCTGATACGTCGCCCCCGACAGCTTCCGCTCCCACTCGTCAATCCGCGAACCCGCCCAGCACGCGTGCGTGTGGCAGTCCACGAACCCCGGCATGAGCACGCGCCCCTCCGCATCAACATGCCGCGCCACCCTCGCCCGATCCACCCCCGTCGCGACGACCCTCTCCACCACGCCCCCCGTTACGTACACATCCGCGCTGGGCATGACTCCGAGCGTCCCCATCGCGGACCCGCGCCTCCCCCCCACCGGCGGCCGAGTCTCCCCGGGAGCGAGCATCGTGAGCACCCGCGCATTGCTGATGAGCAGATCGGCCATCTGTCATTTCCCCCCATCCGCCCGGTCCGCAAACGCCCGCAGAAACCGCAACAACAAATGCGCCGCCAGCCGCGCCGTCCGCCCATCCGGATCAAGCGCCGGATTCAGTTCCATGATGTCAAAGCACAGCACCGACGCGTTCCGCCCCGCCGCGTCCACATACGCCCCGATCTGCCCCGGCGTCATCCCGCACGGGTTCATCGCGCTCACGCCCGGGGCGTACGCCATGTCCAGCACATCCATGTCCAAACTCACAAACTGCCGCGTGTGCGCGGCCCCCTTCGGCCAGTGCTCCGGCTCAAAGTTCGCAATCGACCCGCCGCGCGAAGTGAAATACTCCGCGTGCTCCCGCGTATTGGAGAACGGATCCAGCCCAACGCAATGCAGATTCCCCGCCAGTCCCTGCTCCACCAGCGCCCGGAACGACATCCCCGAGCCAACCTCCGAACGCACATCCAGGTGCGCATCAAAGTACACCCCCGACAGCGGCCCGAACACCCGCGCCACACCCCGCACAAACGCATACGTCAGATCATGCCCGCCCCCGATCGCGATCGGAAACAGCCCCATCTCCAGCAGCGCCTGCGTCGCCTCCGTCACCCGGTCGTGCGTCTGATTGATGTCATCTCCCGGGATCACGTCCCCCGCATCGAAGACCCGCGGAAACGCCGGATGATCCCGCGGCTCGTTCACCGGCGCGGCCGCCCCATACCGCGACAGCGCCTGCCGAAGCGCGTGCGGCCCCATCTTCGCCCCGGGCCGCCCATGGTTGAGTTCCACCCCGGCGTCATCCGGAATCCCCAGCAGCGCAACGCTGCACTTCTTGAGTTGCGCCTGCGCCGCCTTGTCCTCGGCCAGTTCGATCCGGTTCTGCACAATGGTGGCGGCGAAACGCCCCTGTCGGGGCGGCGTGGGCCAGACTGGCGGGGCGACGTGGGGAATCACGCGACGAGTGTAGTGCAGTTGCCGAACACCGTGCGCCCGCCGCCGCGCCCGGGTAGGCTCTGGCGATGGCACGGACCTTCCTGACGGCCGAATGGCGGAACCTGATCATCGTCTCCTACCACGTCCCCGCCGAACTGCTCGCCCCGCACCTTCCCGCCGGCCTCGAACTCGACGAGATCGGCGGAGCCCCCACCGTCAGCCTCGTCGCGTTCGAGTTTCTCAACACCCGCGTCAAGGGCGTCCGCTGGCCCGGCTTTGTCAACTTCCCCGAGTGGAACCTCCGCTTCTACGTGCGAAGTCGACCAACGGGTGGCACGGGCGGCTCGTCCGCCCGTGGTGTTGAAAGTGCGACTCCCGTCAACCCCGAGCGCGGCGTCGTCTTCATCCGCGAGTTCGTCCCCAGCCGACTCATCGCCGGTATCGCCAAGGGCCTCTACAACGAGCCCTACTCCGCCGCCCCCTTCCGCCAACAGTCCGACCAGCGCTTCGGCCAGTTCCGCCAGTCCTACACCGTGACTCTTGCTGGCCGCGACCACACCCTCGACGCCACCGCCGCCGATCGCCTCATCACCCCCGAGCCCGGCTCCCTCGCCCACCTCCTCAAGGAACACCGCTGGGGCTTCGGCCGCACCCGCGCGGGCAAGACCCTTCGCTACGAGGTCGAGCATCCTGTATGGCGCATCCACGAGACTGCAAGATGCCGCGTTGATGTCGATTGGGTCCGCCTCTATGGACCGGAATGGGGCGTGATGCAGGACCGGGAGCCGTTCTCGGTGGTGCTCGCGGAGGGCTCAGCAATATCCGTCGCGTCGGCGGCGCCGCTATGAACCAAATATCGAGACGCCGACGCATTCAGGCCATCGGAATATCGACCCCAAGCCGCTCGGCGCACTCCCGCGCCTCCTCATACCCCGCATCCGCATGCCGGAACACCCCCATCATCGGGTCGTTGGTCAGCACGCGCTTGAGCCGCGCCGCGGCCGCGTCGGTCCCGTCGGCCACGATTACCTGCCCGGCATGCTGCGAGTACCCGATCCCCACGCCGCCCCCGTGGTGGAACGACACCCAACTCGCCCCGCCCGCGATGTTCACCGCGAAGTTCAGCAGGGCCCAATCGCTCACAGCATCCGTCCCATCCTTCATCGCCTCGGTCTCGCGGTTCGGGCTGGCGACCGATCCGCAGTCCAGATGGTCCCGCCCGATCACAATCGGTGCCTTGACCTTTCGCGTGCGCACCAGGTCATTCAACATCAACCCCGCCTTATCGCGCTCCCCAAGCCCCAGCCAGCAGATCCGCGCCGGCAACCCCTGAAACCCAAACCGCGGCTCACACTTGTCGAAGTCCCCGGCGAGGAGCGACTCCGGGTGTTTGTGGCACCCCAGTATCCAGTCGTGCAAACGATCGGTGTAGCTCCCACGAGTGCCGAACGCCGAGTGCCCAGTGCCTAACTCCGACCCGGTCTTATCTTTCGGGAACAACTTGAGCATCTCGTAGTCCGTCACATAGATATCCCGCGGATCACCCGAGAGCGCACACCACCGGAACGGCCCCCGCCCAAGGCAGAACTGCGGCCGGATGAACGCCGGCACAAACCCCGGAAACGCGAACGCGTCCTTGAAACCGTTCTCCCGAGCCCGCTGCCGGATGTTGTTCCCATAGTCGAACGTGATCGCCCCCCGCTTCTGCAACTCCACCATCGCCCGCACATGCCGCTCCATGCTCGCCATGCTCCGGCGCGTGTAGTCCGCGGGGTCGGCCGCGCGGGCCTTCGCCGCCTGCTCGTGGGTGTACTCCACCGGCACATACCCATTGAGCGGATCGTGCGCCGACGTCTGATCCGTCAGCACCTCCGGCGTGATCCCCCGCTCGATCATCCGCTCCAGCACCGTCACCGCGTTGGCGTGCACGCCGACCGACACGGCCTTTCCTTCCTTGGCATACCGAACCGCCCGATCAACCGCGGCATCCACGCCCCCGCCCTCGATCTCATCCAGATACCGGTCGTGCGCCCGCCGCTCCAGCCGCGTCAGATCCGTATCCGCAATCAAGCATGTCCCCCCCGCCAGCGTCACCGCCAGCGGCTGCGCCCCGCCCATCCCCCCGCACCCGGCCGTCACGCACAAGGCCCCCGTCAGAGGCCCACTTGCGCCTTTGCCTTGTCCCTCCCCCTTCCCCCTTCCGCCCTCCCACTTCCTTCCACACTCCGCAAACGTCTCATACGTCCCCTGCAAAATCCCCTGCGTCCCGATATAGATCCAGCTCCCCGCCGTCATCTGCCCATACATCATCAGGCCCTTCGCGGCCAGATCATCGAAGTGCGCCTGCGTCGCCCAGTGCGGCACCAGGTTCGAGTTCGCGATCAGCACCCGCGGCGAGTCCTCCGTCGTCCGCACCACCCCCACCGGCTTGCCCGACTGCACTAGCAGCGTCTCATCCGGCTTGAGCCGCTTGAGCGTCGCCACAATCGCATCAAAGCACGCCCAGTCCCGCGCCGCCTTCCCCTTTCCCCCATACACCACCAACTCCGCCGGATTCTCCGCCACCTCCGGATCAAGGTTGTTCATCAGCATCCGCATGGCCGCCTCGGCCTGCCACGTCGAGCAGGTCTTGACCAGCGCCGACGCGCCACGCGGGGCTCGGACAGCCGGACGGGAGGGGGAGGAGACGCCGTGGGCAGTGGGTGCAACAGGCATGGTCGAGTTTATGTCGATCGGCGGTACCATGCGGGCATGAGCGAGTGGATTACCCCCGTCGTCCTGGAAGGCCGCATCGTCCGCCTCGAACCCCTGACCACCGCCCACGCCCCCGACCTCTTCAACGCAGCCGACCCCGAACTCTTCCGCTTCACCCCTCAGATGCCCCAAGAATGGAGCATCACCGGCTTCGAGCGCGAGATCGCCAAAGTCGCGCTGCTCCCCGACGTCGTCGCCTTCGCCATTATCCTCAAGGCCACCAACAAGGCCATCGGCCGCACCACCTACATGGACATCCGCGCCCCCCACCGCGGCGTCGAGATCGGCCGAACTTGGATCGGCCGCGCCCATCACGGCACTCGGGTCAACCCCGAGATCAAACTCCTCATGCTCCAGCACGCTTTCGAGCGCCTCACCCCGACGGCGATCCGCGTGCAACTCTGCACCGGCGGCACAAATCTCCACAGCCAGCGGGCCATCGCCAAACTCGGTGCCGTGCGTGAGGGCGTGCTCAGGCACACCCGCATCGTCCCCAGCGGCCCCGAGCCCGACTCGCCCCACATGGTCCGCGACACAGTGTTCTTCAGCATCCTCGCCGACGAATGGCCCGCGGTCAAGCAGCGCCTCCTCGCCCGCCTGCTCTAACAGAGGCATGGGCGCAAGCCCATGCACGGACACCCCAAGCCCTCCGGCTCGCAACGAGCCCATGCCCGGGCTCGCGCCCGAGCCTCTGTTTGCTACCATGCCCGAATGCCTCCCGGCGGCACCAACGCCCTCACGCTCACCCGCCGGGCCATCGTCGGCACAACCCTCGCCGCCGGCGCGGCCGCCCTTCTCTGGCCCTACACCCCCCGCGACCGAGCCAACGTCCCCAAGGGCCGCGTCGAACTCCAGTACTGGGAAAAATGGACGGGCATCGAGGGCCTCGCTCTCCGCAGAGTCGTCGATCGTTTCAATCGCTCTCAGGATCGCATCTGGGTCCACGTCGTCCCCGTCAGCGACATCACCTCGAAGGCCATGGTCGCCATTGGCGGCGGCGACCCGCCCGACATCGTCGGCCTCTTCTCCTACAGCGTCCCCGGCTACGCCGAGGCCCGCGCCGTCATGCCCCTCGACGAGTTCGCCTCGCGTACCCCGACACTCCGCGCCGGGTCTTCGACTTCGGGTACCCCGACACTCCGTGGCGGGTCTTCTGCTCCGGGTACCCCGACACTCCGTGGCGGGTCTTCGACTGGCTCTCTCGACCCCTCCCTCTACCTCCCCGGCATCCGCGACCTCCTCTTCCACGAGGGCCGCCAGTGGGCCGGCGTGAACACCTGCTACACACTCGCGATGTACTACAACCGCGCCATGTTCCGCGAGATCCACCACGATCCCGACTCCCCGCCGCGCACCATCTCCGAACTCAACACCCTCGCGGCCCGCCTCGACCGCCCCTCGCCCGACGGCAGCGGCCTCCTCGAGCGAGCGGGTTTCCTGCAGAACGTCCCCGGTTGGTGGAACTACTTCTGGCCCTGCATGTTCGGCGGCTCGCTCTACGACGAATCGACGAACCGCGCCACGATCGCCTCCCCCGGGTGCATCGCGGCCTTCGACTGGCTCCGCGAAACCGCGGCCCGCGTCGGCGTGCGAGCCGCCACCGCCTTCGCCTCCGGCTACGGCCGCAACATCCACTCGGCCCAAGACCCCTTCATCTCCGGCCACATGGGCATGATCGTCCAAGGTCCCTGGCTCGCCAACTTCATCCGCGCTGTCCGCCCCGATCTCGACTACGCCGCCGCGCCCGTGCCCGTCGCCGATGCCCTCTACGACCCCGCCCACCCCACCCCCCCAACCGGCCTCCTCGAGGCCGACATCCTCATGATCCCGCGCGGCTGCCCGCACCCGGAAGAGGCCTTCGAGTTCCTGCTCTTCATGCAGCGCATCGATGTGCAGGAAGAACTCGCGCTTGCCCACTGCAAGCCGTCTCCCTTTCTTCGCTCCTCTCCCGGATTCCTCGACAACCACCCCAACCGCGCCATCCGCGCCTTCGACGCCGTCGCCAAGAGCCCGAACGTGCAGGTCCTCCCCCGCACCACCGCGTGGAAGCAATACGCCGACCTCATCAACAAGGCCTTCGACGAGGTTTGGGTCGGTGCCGACCCCACCACCGTCCTCACCCGTGTCCAAACCCGCGGCCAGCAACTCATCGACGCCGCCACCCTCCGCCGAAACCAGCGTCGCGGAGGCGTGCCATGAGCGCCGCCCGCCGCCAATGGGCACACGGGCTCCTCTGGATCTCCCCGTGGATCATCGGGACCCTCGTGTTCCTCCTGATCCCTGTCGGCCTGAGCGCGTACTACGCCCTCACCGACTACTCCCTCATCGAGAAGCCCGTCTACATCGGCCTCGACAACTTCCGCGAGGTCGCTTCCGACGCCCTCTTCTGGAAGGCCATCAAGAACACCACCGTCTACACCCTCGGCTGCGTCGTCTTCGGCTCCATCGTCTCCGTCCTCATCGCCGTGCTCCTCGAGCAGCGTCTGCGCGGCAGCGGCCTCGTCCGCGCCATCGTCTTCCTCCCCACCCTCATCCCCATCGTCTCCGCCTCCATCGGCTGGCTCTGGCTCTACAACGGCCAGTACGGCCTCTTCAACACGCTCCTGCGAACAATCGGCCTTCCCACCCGCGACTGGCTCGACGACGCCACCCTCGCCATGCCCTCGCTCATCGTCATGGGCCTCTGGGTCGTCGGCTCGGCCGTGGTCATCTGCACCGCCGCGCTCCGCGAAGTCCCGGTCTCGCTCTACGAAGCCGCCGACCTCGACGGCATGGGCCCGCTCACCCGCTTCCGCCACATCACCCTCCCCATGATCTCCCCCGCGATCCTCTTCAACGCGATCATGGCCGTCATCTGGGGCCTGCAGGTCTTCGCCGTCCCCATCGTCATGACGCCCAAGGACGGCCCCGGCAACGCGACGCTCGTCTACTCGGTCTACGTCTTCCGAAACGCCTTCGAGTACGGCCGCATGGGCTATGCCAGCGCCCTTGCCTGGATCCAGTTCCTCCTCGCCATCGCCATCACCGGCCTGGCCATCTGGGCCGCCCGCCGCTTTGTCCACTACCGCGGATCATGACTCACCCACGACCGCCATCTCCGGGCCACAGCAAGCGCACCCGCCTCGCGCGCCCAGTCCTCTACGCCCTCCTCATCCTCGTCGCCCTCGCCTACGCCCTCCCGCTCGTCTGGATGGCCTCCACCTCCATCAAGCCCGCCAACGAGGCCCTCTCTCAATCCATCGGGCTCCTCCCCCGCCTCGCCCCCCCCCCCCCCCCCCCCCCCCCCCCGGGGGGGGGGGGGGGGGGGGGGGGGTAGGGGGGGGGGGGGGGGGGGGGGGAGGGGGGAGTTGCCCCCGCCCCCTTCTGGTGTTCGGAGCGCGCCCGCA
>OEIU01000114.1_pt1 | contig 79911 bp, 71 predicted proteins | sample 1539221 | NCBI WGS metagenome assembly OEIU01 (sample SAMN03792071, study PRJEB22550) | activated sludge metagenome | feature: wastewater treatment plant; material: activated sludge; isolation source: Wastewater treatment plant of a petroleum refinery complex | place: Argentina: Zarate | collected...
CGCGGCTGCCCTTCGTGCTGCTCAACGGCGCCAGCGGCATCGCCGTCGGCCTGGCGACCGAGATCCCCAGCCACAACCTGCGCGAGGTGGCGGCCGCCGCGGTGGCGCTGATCCGCAACGACAAGCTGGCCGACGACGAGCTGTTCGCGCTGCTGCCGGCGCCGGACTTCCCCGGCGGCGCGCAGATCATCTCCAGCCGCGACGACATCCGCGAGGCCTACGCGACCGGACGCGGCTCGCTGAAGCTGCGCGCGCGCTGGAAGATCGAGGACCTGGCGCGCGGCCAGTGGCAGCTGGTGGTGAACGAGCTGCCGCCGGGCACCAGCGCGCAGAAGGTGCTGGAGGAGATCGAGGAACTCAGCAACCCGAAGCTCAAGGCGGGCAAGAAGGCGCTGACGCAGGAGCAGCTGCAGCTGAAGGCCTCGCTGCTGGCGGTGCTGGACGCGGTGCGCGACGAATCGGACAAGGACGCGCCGGTGCGGCTGGTGTTCGAGCCGCGCAGCCGCACGGTGGAACAGGACGAGCTGGTGACTGCGCTGCTGGCGCATACCAGCCTGGAGTGCAGCGTACCGCTGAACCTGACGATGGTCGGGCGCGACGGCCGGCCGACGCAGAAGAGCCTGCGCCGGATGCTCACCGAGTGGATCGACTTTCGCCAGGCGACGGTGCAGCGGCGCACGCAGCACCGGCTGCAGCGCGTGCTGGACCGCATCCACGTGCTCGAAGGCCGGCAGCTGGTGCTGCTGAACATCGACGAGGTGATCCGCATCATCCGCAATGCCGACGAGCCGAAGGCGGCGCTGATCGAGCGCTTCAAGTTGAGCGACCGGCAGGCCGAGGACATCCTGGAGATCCGGCTGCGCCAGCTGGCGCGGCTGGAGGCGATCCGCATCGAGCAGGAGCTGAAGAGCCTGCGCGAAGAGCAGGGCAGGCTGGAAGAGATCCTCGGCAGCGCCGCGGCGCTGAAGCGCACGCTGATCAAGGAAATCGAAGCCGACGCCAAGGCTCACGGCGACGAGCGGCGCACGCTGGTGCAGGAAGAAAGGCGCGCGGTCGCCGAGATCCGCGTTGTCGACGAGCCGGTGACGGTGGTGGTCAGCGCCAAGGGCTGGGTACGCGCGCTGAAGGGGCATGAGGTCGACCCGGCGACGCTGGCCTTCAAGGCCGGCGATGCGTTGTACGGCAGCTTCGCCTGCCGCAGCGTCGATACGCTGGTGCTGCTGGGCAGCAACGGCCGCGCCTACAGCGTCGCGGTCGGCGCGCTGCCCGGCGGTCGCGGCGACGGCACGCCGATCACCTCGCTGATCGAACTGGAAAGCGGCACGCAGCCGGCGCACTACTTCGCCGGTGCGGCCGACACGGTGCTGCTGCTCGCCGGCAGCGGCGGCTACGGGCTGCTGGCCAAGGCCGGCGACCTGCATGCGAAGCAGAAGGCCGGCAAGGCCTTCCTGACGCTCGATGCCGGCCAGACGCTGCTGCGCCCGGCGCGGGTGGCGCCCGGCGAGGGGCAGGTGGCCTGCCTGGCACAGGACGGCCGGCTGCTGGTGTTTGCGCTCGACGAGCTGAAGCTGCAGTCCAACGGCGGGCGCGGGCTGACGCTGATGGACGTCGACGACCGCGTGCCGCTGATCGCCGTGCTCTGCTTCGGCGACAGCCTGCGCGTACTTGGCAGCGGGCGCGGCGGCAAGCCGAAGGAAGAACTGCTGAAGCCTGCCGGCTGGCAAGCCCACGTCGGCCGGCGCGCGCGCAAGGGCCGCAAGGTGGCGGGGCTGCTGAAGGTGCAGGGCCTGGGCTGACGCGGCGTGCAGCAATCCCGCAACACGCGCAGGTTGAAGCCGGCAGCGGATTTGTCCCGGGCGGGTCCCGGCGTAGACTTCGCCGCGCAACAGCAGGGCCTGCGCAGGCGCGCACCCCGCGCCGCACCCTGTCAGGAGATGTCAAGTGCGCCCCACCGACGTGAGCGATCCGGCCTACTTCCACAAGGTCGTCGATTGCCAATGGGCCTGCCCCGCGCATACGCCTGTTCCCGAATACATCCGTCTGATCGCCCAGGGCCGCTACGGCGACGCCTACATGATCAACTGGGTGTCGAACGTCTTTCCCGGCATCCTCGGCCGCACCTGCGACCGGCCTTGCGAGCCGGCCTGCCGCCGCGGCCGCGTCGAGGAGGAGAACCTCGCCAAGCCCGAGCCGGTGGCCATCTGCCGCTTGAAGCGCGTCGCCGCCGACCACAAGGGCGACGTGCGCGCGCGCATGCCGCAGTCGGAGCCGCGCAACGGCAAGCGCGTGGCCTGCGTCGGCGCCGGGCCGGCGTCGCTGACGGTGGCGCGCGATCTGGCGCCGCTGGGCTACCACGTCACGGTGTTCGACGGTGAAGCCAAGGCCGGCGGCTTCATGTGGACGCAGATTCCGCGCTTCCGCCTGCCCGAAAGTGTCATCGACGAAGAGACCGGCTACATCACCGACATGCCGCATGTGCAGTTCGTCTCCGGCCAGCGCATCGAGTCGATGAAGGCGCTGCTGGCCGAGGACTACGACGCGGTCTTCGCCGGCTGCGGCGCGCCGCGCGGGCGCGACCTGCAGATCCCCGGGCGCAAGGAAGCGGCCGACGCCATCCACATCGGCATCGACTGGCTGGCCTCGGTGTCCTTCGGCCACGTCAAGAGCGTCAAGCCGCGCGTCATCGTGCTCGGCGGCGGCAACACCGCGATGGACTGCTGCCGCTCGGCGCGGCGCCTCGGCTCCAGCGACGTCAAGGTCATCGTGCGCAGCGGTTTCGACGAGATGAAGGCGTCCCCGTGGGAGAAGGAGGACGCGATGCACGAAGGCATCCCGATCATCAACAACCACGTGCCCAAGGCCTTCGTGCACGAGGGCGGCAAGCTGACGGGCATGAGCTTTGAAGTCGTCGAGGCGGTGTACGACGACAAGGGCCGGCGCAGCTTGAAGCCCACCGGCGAGCCCGATGTCTTCTTCCCCTGCGATCAGGTGCTGGTGGCGGTGGGGCAGGAGAACGCGTTCCCCTGGATCGAGCGCGATGCCGGCATCGAGTTCGACAAGTGGGGCCTGCCGGTGCTGGACGAGAAGACGCTGCAGTCGACGCGCGCCAACGTCTTCTTCGGCGGCGACGCGGCTTTCGGGCCGAAGAACATCATCACCGCGGTGGCGCACGGCCACGAGGCGGCGGTGTCGATCGACCGCTTCCTGCAGGGCGAGGACGTGGCGCAGCGCCCGCCGCCGCAGACGACGCTGGTGTCGCAGAAGATGGGCATCCACGAGTGGAGCTACGACAACGCGGTGTCCGAGGACGCGCGCTTCAAGGTGCCGTGGGCCAAGGCGGAAGCCGCGCTGGCCAGCATCAAGGTCGAGGTCGAGCTGGGCTTCGACGCGGCCACCGCCTGGCGCGAGACGCAGCGCTGCCTGAACTGCGACGTGCAGACCCAGTTCACGCAGAAGCTGTGCATCGAGTGCGACGCCTGCGTCGACATCTGCCCCACCGACTGCATCACCTTCACCGCCAACGGCGGCGAGGCCGATCTGCGCACTCGCCTGAAGGCGCCGTCGACGAACCTGGCGCAGGCGCTGTACGTCAGCGGCGAACTGAAGACCGGGCGCGTGCTGGTCAAGGACGAGGACGTCTGCCTGCACTGCGGCCTGTGTGCCGAGCGCTGCCCGACCGGCGCCTGGGACATGCAGAAGTTCTTCCTGGAGATGACGCATGCCGGGCCGGGCTGCCGCGACGAGCAGGCGGTGGCGGAGGTGCTGGCATGAAGCGCATTCAGTCGGTCAACGACTTCGTCGTCAAGTTCGCCAACGTCAACGGCTCGGGTTCGGCCTCGGCCAACGAGCTGTTCGCCAAGGCCATCATCCGCATGGGCGTGCCGGTCAGCCCGCGCAACATCTTTCCCAGCAACATCCAGGGGCTGCCCACCTGGTACGAGGCGCGCGTCAGCGAGGCCGGCTGGCTGGGCCGGCGCGGCGGCATCGACATGATGGTGGCGATGAACCCGCAGACCTGGGCGCAGGACGTGCGCGAGGTCGAAAGCGGCGGCTACCTGTTCTACGACTCGACGCGCCCGCTGCCGCCCAGCGCCTTCCGCGACGACGTGGTCACGCTCGGCATGCCGATCACCGAGATCTGCAACGCCACCTACGACGATCCGCGCCAGCGCCAACTGTTCAAGAACATCCTCTACGTCGGCGCGCTGGCGCAACTGATGGGCATCGACATCGGCGTGATCGAGGCGCTGTTCGGCGAGCAGTTCCGCGGCAAGGAAAAGCTGCTGGCGTCGAACGTGCGCGCGCTGCACCTGGGGCGCGACTTCGCCGCCGAACACCTGCGCCACGAGCAGGTGGGCCTGCGCGTCGAGAAGCGCGACGGCGTCGGCGAGCGCATCCTCGTCGACGGCAATACCGCGGCGGCGCTGGGCTGCGTCTACGGCGGCGCCACCGTCTGCGCCTGGTACCCGATCACGCCGTCGTCGTCGGTGGCCGAGGCCTTCCAGAAATACTGCGCCAAGCTGCGTGTCGACCCGGCCACCGGCGAACACCGCTATGCGATCGTGCAGGCCGAGGACGAAATCGCCTCGATCGGCATGGTCACCGGCGCCGGCTGGAACGGCGCGCGCGCCTTCACCGCCACTTCAGGCCCCGGCGTCAGCCTGATGACCGAATTCATCGGCCTGGCCTACTTCGCCGAGATCCCGGTGACGATCATCGACGTGCAGCGCGGCGGGCCGTCCACCGGCATGCCCACGCGCACGCAGCAGGCCGACATCCTGAGCAGCGCCTATGCCTCGCACGGCGACACCAAGCACGTGCTGCTGTTCCCGCAGGACCCGCACGAATGCTTCGAGCATGCGGCGGCGGCGCTGGACCTGGCGGACCGGCTGCAGACGCCGGTGTTCGTGATGACCGACCTGGACATCGGCATGAACCAGCGCCTGAGCGAGCCCTTCCAGTGGAGTGACGAGCGCCGCTACGACCGCGGCAAGATCATGACCGCCGAGATGCTGGAGTCGGGCCGCGACTTCGGCCGCTACAAGGACGTGGACGGCGACGGCATCCCGTGGCGCACGCTGCCGGGCACGCACCCTTCCCGCGGCAGTTTCTTCACGCGCGGCACCACGCGCGACGAATACGCGCGCTACTCGGAAACCGGGCCGGACTACCTGCGCAACGTGCAGCGCCTGGCGGCCAAGTTCCGCACTGCGGCGACGCTGGTGCCGCAGCCGGTGCCGCGCGCCGCAGCCGGCAAGACGCGCTACGGCGTCATCTACTTCGGCTCGACCAGCCCGGCGATGGACGAGGCGCTGCACAGCCTGGCCGAACAGGACGTGCACGTCGACGCGCTGCGGCTGCGCGCCTTCCCGTTCCCGCACAGCGTGCTGGAGTTCATCGAGGCGCACGACGAGGTCTTCGTCGTCGAGCAGAACCGCGACGCGCAGATGCGCAGCCTGCTGATCAACGAGCTGGGCGTCGCGCCGTCCAGGCTGTTCGCGGTGCTGCACTACGACGGCACGCCGATCACCGCGCGTTTCATCACGCTGGCCATCCGGCGCCACATCGAGGCGCGCCAGAACGAGATCGCCCGCCGCGCCCGAAGCACGTAGAGAAGACCGCACATGACCTACATCGCCAAGCCGAAGCTGCACCACCCGACACTGGCCGCCAACAAGGTCGGCTACACGCGGCGCGACTACGAAGGCAAGATCAGCACGCTGTGCGCCGGCTGCGGCCACGACAGCATCAGCGCCGCGATCATCCAGGCCTGCTGGGAGCTGGACATCGAGCCGCACCGCGTGGCCAAGCTGTCCGGCATCGGCTGCAGCAGCAAGACGCCGGACTACTTCCTCGGCGCGAGCCACGGCTTCAACACCGTGCACGGCCGCATGCCCAGCGTGCTGACCGGCGCGAATCTCGCCAACCGCGAGTTGCTGTACCTGGGCGTCAGCGGCGACGGCGACAGCGCCAGCATCGGCCTGGGCCAGTTCGCGCACGCCATGCGGCGCGGCGTGCGCATGGTCTACATCGTCGAGAACAACGGCGTCTACGGCCTGACCAAGGGCCAGTTCAGCGCCACCGCCGACCGCGGCTCGAAGTCGAAGAAGGGCGTGATCAACCCCGATTCGCCGGTGGACCTGGTGGGCATGGCGCTGCAGCTGGGCGCGACCTACGTGGCGCGCGGCTTCAGCGGCGACAAGGCGCAGCTGGTGCCGCTGATCGAGGGCGCGATCCGCCACGGCGGCGCGGCCTTCATCGACGTCATCAGCCCCTGCGTGGCCTTCAACAACCACGAAGGCAGCACGCGCAGCTACGACTACGTGCGCGAGCACAACGACGCGGTCAGCCGCATCGACTTCATCGACCTGGCGGCGGAAGTCAAGGCCGAGCCGGCGCCGGGCGAGGTCATCACGCTGCCGCAGGCCGACGGCAGCGTGATGCGCCTGCGCAAGCTGCATGCCGGCTACGACCCCACCGACCGCGTCGCGGCGATGAACCAGGTGCATGCGCTGCAGTCGCGCGGCGAGGTCGTCACCGGCTTGCTCTACGTGGATCCGCAAGCCACCGATCTGCATACCGCGCTGCGCACCAGCGCCACGCCGCTGAACAAGCTCGACGAAGCGGCGCTGTGCCCGGGTGCGGCGGCGCTGGCGAAGATCAACGCCTCGTTCCGGTAGATCGTCAGAGGCGGCTGCCGCCGCAGCCATGAACCGCGAAGAGCTTCTGGACCCGTGGATCGGCGGCCCCGGCGCCAAGGGCTGGCCGCATGCCGCGCCGCCGCTGCGCCGCTCGGCCATCGCGGCGCAGCGCTGGAACCTGCTGCGCGGCGATCTGCCGCTGCCGCTGGCGCTGATACGGCGCGGCGCGTTGCACGGCAACCTGCGCTGGATGCAGCAGTTCGCGCGCGAACGCGGCGTCGAACTCGCGCCGCACGGCAAGACGACCATGTCGCCGCAGCTCTTTGCCGCGCAGCTCGAGGCCGGCGCCTGGGGCATCAGCTTCGCCAACGTGACGCAGGCGCGGCTGGGCATCGTCAGCGGCGTGCCGCGCGCGCTGATCGCCAACCAGGTGCTGGCGGCAGACGACCTGGCGGCGATCACCGCGCTGCAGCGCGAACACGCGCAGGCGCGGTTGCTGTTCCTGGTCGATGCGCCGGCGCAGCTGCAGCTGATCGAAGCCTGGCGGCAGGCGCAGGCGCCGGCCCCGGCGGCCTTCGAGGTGCTGCTCGAACTCGGCCTCGACGGCGGCCGCACCGGCTGCCGCAGCCACGAACAGGCGCTGGCGCTGGCGCGGCGGCTGCACGCCAGCGCGGCCGTGCGCCTGGCCGGCATCGAGTGCTACGAAGGCCTGTGGGCCACCGGCCGCAGCAATGACGACCGCGCGCTGGTGCAGGGGCTGATGCAGCGCGTGCAGGCGCTGGCGCGGCAATGCGACGCCGAGCAGCTGTTCGACACCGGCGAAGTGCTGCTCAGCGCCGGCGGTTCGGCGGTCTTCGACCTGGTGGCGCCGGGGCTGAAGGCGAGCTTGTCGCGGCCGGTGCACGGCGTGCTGCGTTCGGGCTGCTATGTCACGCACGACCATGGCAACTACCAGCGCTGCCTGGCGGCGATGGATTCGCGCCTCGGCTGTGCGCACGGGCTGCAGGCGGCGCTGGAAGTCTGGACGCGCGTGCAGTCCTGCCCCGAGCCCGGCCTGGCGCTGCTGACGGCCGGCAAGCGCGATGTCTCTTACGACATCGAGATGCCGATTCCGGTGGGGTGGTGCGCGCCGGGGCAGGCGGCGCCGATCGCCCCGCCCGCAGATTGGAAGATCAGCGCGATGAACGACCAGCATGCCTACCTGCGCTTCGACGCCGCGGCGCCGCGTGTGCCGCAGGTCGGCGATCGGGTCGGGCTCGGCGTCTCGCATCCTTGCACCACCTTCGACAAGTGGCGCTGGATGGCCGTGGTCGACGACGGCTACGACGTGGTCGACGCCATCGTCACCTATTTCTGAGCGTCACAGCTCGAGCACGATCTTGCCGGCGGCGCGGCGCTCGGCCATCGCGCGGTAGGCGTCCTTGGCCTGCGCGAAGGGCAAGCGTGCGCCGATGTGCGGACGGAACAGCCCGCGCGCGGCCAGCGCCTCGACGGCGCGCCGGTTCTCCTCGCCGCGCTGCGGGTCGCGCCGGCCGTATTCGCCGGCACGCACGCCGATCACCGCGAAGCCCTTGATCAGCGCCAGGTTGCTGGGCAGCATGCCGATGCGCCCGCTGGCGAAGCCGATCACCAGCAGCCGGCCGCCCCAGGCGGTGCAGTGCGTGGAGGCGTCGAACAGCTCGCCGCCCACCGGGTCGAAGACCACGTCGGCGCCGCGCCCGCCGGTCAGCTGCTTCACCTCGTCGGCCAGGCCGGCGGCGCCTTCGCGCAGCAGCAGCAGTTGCTCGGCGCCGGCAGCGCGCGCGGCCTGCAGCTTGTGCGCCGAACTGCCGGTGGCGATGACCCTGGCGCCCAGGTAGTGCCCCAGCTGCACCGCCGCCAGCCCGGTGCCGCCGCTGGCGCCGTGCACCAGCAACGTCTCGCCGCGCTGCAGCGCGCCGCGCCGCACCAGCGCCACCCAGGCGGTGACCGCGGTCACGCCATAGGCAGCGCCTTCGGCGAAGTCCATCCCCGCGGGCAGCGGGCGCAACAGCTGCGCCGGCGCGACCAGCTGCTCGGTGAAGGCGCCGCCGCGGCCGTTGAAGCACAGCCGGTCGCCGGGGCGGATGCCTTGCACCGCCGCACCCACCGCCTGCACCTCGCCGGCGCATTCCATGCCGGCAACGAAGGGCAGCGGCGGCTTGTGCTGGTACTTGCCCTGAGCCATCAGCAGGTCGGGGAAGTTCAGCGCCGCGGCACGCACGCGCAGGCGCACGTCCTGCGGCCCGCAGTCGGGCAGCGGCCAGTCGGACAGGCGCAGGCCCGAGAGATCGTCGCTGAGCTCATGGCAGACCCAGGCCTTGTTGTTCATGGCGGCATTGGAACACCGCCCGCGAAGTGCGCCGGCATCCGCCCAGCGCCGGAGGCGGCGCGGCGGCATGCGGCTTCAGCGCGACTGCATATAGATCGCGTACAGCGCGGGCTGCAAATCGCGCAGCCGCTTGCGTTGCGCGACCAGCTCGTGCTGGCGACCCTGGCGTTCGAGGTGCAGCAGGTCCAGCAGCAGGCGCATCGCGCGTTCCGGCGCGCGCTGCAGCCCCGGCTGCGCCTGCCCCAGCAGCGCGGCCAGCGCCGGTTTCTGGCACAGCACCCAGGCCGGGAACCAGGCGCCATCGGGCTCCTGTCCATCGCCTTCGAACTCGGCGTCGAACTGCTTGCGCAGGCGCTTCAGCAGCGGGTCGGCGAGGCGGCGCGTCAGCGCGTCGAAACGCTCCGGCGCCAGCCAGGCCAATTCGGCCAGCAGCGCCCAACTCGCATCGAGGCCGTGCAGCTGAAAGCTCGCCTCGGTCATCCAGGCCAGCGGCGCCGGAATGCGGCGCCATGAGGCGATGCGCGCCACCGCCGCGGCGACGGCCGCGAAGTCGCCGGCGCGCAAGTGCAGCGCCGCGGCGTGGCACCCGGCTGCTGCGCCCTCGAACGGCAGCTGCCCGGCACGTTGCGCCAGCGCCGACCACAGCGGCGTCAGCCAGGCCGCGGCTGCCGGCGCGGCCCAGAGCCTTTGCGCGGCGGGTGCCAGTTCGTCCTCGATGCCGCGCAGCGCCTCGCGCACTTCGGCAGGCGCGGTGAAGGGCCGGTATTCGGGCTGTTCCAGAACGGACACCAGCCGCTGCAGATCGGCCAGCGCGATGTCGTCGCCGTACTCGGCCTGCAAGCGCTGCCAGGCCTGCCGGGACGCCGCCGCGTCGCGCCGCTCCAACGCGTGCAGCACGTCGTTGCGCAGCATCAGGTCGGCGCTGTGGTCGAAGATGTCGAGTTGCTGCATGGGCCCGGTGGCGGATTCGCGGGGCGATTCTGCCGCAGCCCCGCGCTGCCGGCCGCTACAATTATTACCAAGCATTTGCTCTGTCAAATTCAACCGGAGCCCGGAGCCATGATTGAACGCACGCTGTTCAACGCCGACCACGAAGCCTTCCGCGACAGCTTCGCGCGCTTCATCGACAAGGAGATCGCGCCCTTCCACGCCGAGTGGGAGGAGCAGGGCTATGTCGACCGCGAGGTCTGGGCATCAGCCGGCGCCAACGGCTTCCTGTGCATGACGATGCCCGAGGCCTACGGCGGCGCCGGCGCCGACAAGCTGTATGCGGTGGCGCAGATGGAACTGCTCAGCGCCGGCAGCTGGAGCGGCATCGGCTTCGGGCTGCACAACGAGATCGTCGCACCGTACATCCTGCACTACGGCACCGAGGCGCAGAAGAAGAAATACCTGCCGAAGCTGGCGACCGGTGAGATGGTCGGCGCGATCGCGATGAGTGAGCCCGCCGCCGGCTCCGACCTGCAGGGCGTGAAGAGCACCGCGCTGCTGAAGGGCGACCACTACCTGCTCAACGGCAGCAAGACCTTCATCACCAACGGCTGGCATGCGGACCTGGTGATCGTCGTCGCCAAGACCAACCCCGAGGCCGGCGCCAAGGGCACCAGCCTGCTGCTGGTGGAGCGCGGCATGCCCGGCTTCGAGCGCGGCAAGCGGCTGAAGAAGGTGGGGCTGAAGGCGCAGGACACCTCGGAGCTGTTCTTCGACTCGGTCAAGGTGCCGGTCGAGAACCTGCTGGGCGGCGCCGACCAGCTGAACCGCGGCTTCATCTGCCTGATGGAACAACTGCCGTGGGAGCGCATGCAGATCGCCATCGGCGCGGTGGCCTCGATGCAGGCCACCATCGAGCAGACCATCGCCTACGTCAACGAGCGCAAGGTCTTCGGTGCCGCGGTGGCCAGCTACCAGAACACGCGCTGGAAGCTGGCCGAGCTGCAGACCGAGGCGCAGGTGGCGCGCGTCTTCGTCGACAAGTGCCTGGAGCTGCTGCTGCAGGACAAGCTGGACACGGCGACCGCGTCGATGGCCAAGTACTGGTGCAGCGACCTGCAGAACAAGATCATCGACGAATGCGTGCAGCTGTTCGGCGGCTATGGCTACATGTGGGAATACCCGGTGGCACGCGCCTGGGCCGATGCGCGCGTGCAGCGCATCTACGGCGGCACCAACGAGATCATGAAGGAAGTCATCAGCCGCTCGCTGGGCCTCGGCGCGCGCCCGTGAACGCGGTGGTGGAGCGGCGCCCGCGCGGGCGGCCGCGCAAGCCGCCCGAGGCGCAGGACGAGGGCAACCGCCGCCAGCAGCTGCTGCATGCCGCGGCGCGGCTGTTCCGCCGGCAGGGTTTTGCCGCCACCACCACGCGCGACATTGCGGCGGCTGCCGGCATGCGCTCCGGCTCGCCCTTCTATCACTTCGAGAACAAGGCGGCGCTGCTGTTCGCGGTGATGGAGCAGGGCATGCGCGCGGCGCTGCAGTGCCAGGCGGCGGCGCTGCAGAGGGTGCCGTCCGGCGCGGCGCCCGAAGAGGCCCTGCGCCGGCTGGTGCGTGCGCATTTCGGCGTGCTGCTCGGCCCGGGCAGCGACTTCATTCCGGTGATGCTCTACGAATGGCGCTCGCTGAGCGCGGCGCAGCGCGCCGGCATCGCCAGGCTGCAGCGCGACTACGAAGCTGCCTGGGCCGACGTGCTGCAGGCGCTGAGCGCTGCCGGCTGCATCGGCGCCGACGCACGCATCGCGCGGCTGATGATGCTGGGCGCGCTGAACTGGTCGGTGCAGTGGTACAAGCCGAAGCAGGGCGCATCACTGGACGATCTGTGCGAGCAGGCGATGCGGCTCTTCGTCCCGCAACGGAGCAACCCGTGAATGACTGCCCGACCTTGCCGAGGCCAGACCCTGCCGCTTGCCGATGGCCGATCGCCGATCGCCGATTGCCGACCGCCGATTGCCGATTGCCGATTGCCGATGGCCGACTTCGAGCCACCGCCGCTGCGGCGCGTCTTCGCTCGGCCGCCCAACGCCATCCCCGGGCCGTGCTGGCGCAGCCCGGCCGGCAGCCCCTGAGCGCCGTTCGTGATGCGGCGGCGTGAGGCGGTGCTGTGCTGCCTGGGCGGACTGGTGGCGGCAGGCCCGGGCCAGGCCGCCGCACCCGCCGCGCCCGCCGGCGATGCCGGCCTGCCGAGCGAGCGCCGCGTGCCGGGCGGCGTCGCGCTGTTGCCGCTGGGCGCGCATGCGCGGCGCCCGCGGGCCTGGTCGGACGAGGTGCCGGTGCTGGTGGCCGGCGACGCCTCGCGCTGGATCGCGGTGGTCGGCATCGCGCTGGCCGCGCCGCCTGGTCCGGCGCGACTGCGCTGGCAGGCCGACGGCGCGGCGCCGGCCGATGCACCGTACCGCATCGCACCGCACCGCTATGCCGAGCAGCGGCTGAAGGTGGCGCCGGGCACGGTCGACCTGTCGCCTGCCGACCGGGCGCGCTACGAGCGCGAGCGGGCGCACCTGCAGGCGGTGATGGCCACCGTCAGCGAGCCGGCGCCGGCAGAACTGCGCATGCAGGCGCCGGTGGACGGCCGGCGCTCCAGTTCCTTCGGCCTGCGCCGCGTCTTCAACGGCCAGGCGCGCAATCCGCACAGCGGCATGGACATCGCCGCGGCCACCGGCACGCCGGTGCGCGCGCCGGCCGCCGGCACGGTGATCGACTGCGGTGACTACTTCTTCAACGGCAACACCGTCTGGCTCGACCACGGCGGCGGGCTGCTGAGCATGGTCTGCCACCTGCACAGTATCGAGGCCGCCGTCGGCGATCGTGTCGACACGGGCCAGCGCATCGCGACGGTGGGCGCCACCGGGCGGGTCACCGGGCCGCACCTGCACTGGTCGGTGAGCCTGAACCGCGCGATGGTCGACCCGGCGCTGTTCATCGCTTGACCCGTGCCGCCAGCGCGGCGCACCCAGCCTTGCCCAAGTGGCCGCAGACCAGATGCGGACGGCTGGGTAGCGCTGCCATGAACCTACAATCCGCCGATGGCCGATCCCAGCTTGCCGCCCAGGCGCAGTCGCCGCGGCAGCGGCGCGGTGACCCTGCACGACGTGGCCAAGCTGGCCGGCGTGGCGCCGATCACCGCCTCGCGTGCGCTGAACACGCCGCAGCGGGTGTCGGCCGAGGTGCTGCGCAAGGTCAGCGATGCCGTCGCGCGCACCGGCTACGTGCCCAACCGGCTGGCCGGCGGGCTGGCCTCGACACGCAGCCGCCTGGTGGCAGCGGTGGTGCCGACGATCACCGGCCCGGTGTTCCTGGCGACCATGCACGCGCTGACCGAGGCGCTGGCCGAACGCGGCTGCCAGCTGATGCTGGGCCAGGCTGGTTACGGCGCCGGGCGCGAGGACGCGCTGCTCGAAGCCATCATCGGGCGCCGCCCCGACGGCATCGTGCTCACCGGCATCGTGCATTCGGCGCAGGGCCGGCGGCGGCTGCTGGCCAGCGGCATTCCGGTGGTCGAGACCTGGGACCTGACGCCCACGCCGATCGACATGCTGGTCGGCTTCTCGCACGTCGAGGTCGGGCGCGCCGTGGCCGCGCATCTGCATGCCAAGGGGCGGCGGCGGCTGGCGGTGGTGACCGGCGACGACGAACGTGCGATGCGCCGCAGCGACGCCTTCTGTGCCGCCGCGCTGGCGCTGGGCCTGCGCGCGCCGCAGGTCGTCAGCGTGCCGGCGCCGACGACCCTGAAGTCCGGCCGGCAGGCGCTGGCAACGCTGGCACGCGAGGCCGCCGACATCGACGCGGTGTTCTGCAGCTCCGACCTGCTCGCGCTGGGCGTGCTGACCGAAGCGCGCGTGCAGGGCTGGGCCGTGCCGCAGCGCCTGGCGGTGATCGGCTTCGGCGACCTGGACTTCGCCGCCGACCTGGACCCGGCACTGAGCAGCGTGCGCATCATGGGCCGCGACATCGGCCGGCAGGCGGCGCAGTTCATCGTCGATCGCGTCGAGGGTCGGGACGTGCCCGAGCGGGTCATCGACATCGGCTTCTCGATCGTCGAACGCGCCAGCGTTTAACCAGGGTAAACCCTGGTCATCGGCCATTGTGATCAAAATCGGGTAGCGCTACCATCGGACTTATCGATGGTAGCGCTATCCGACGGCGATCGTGCTGCCCCAACCTCTGCCGGAGACAAGTTGATGATCAAGAAGCTGCTCATTCCCCTGGCCTCGATCGCCATCGGCCTGGCCGCCGCAGGCATGGCGCAGGCCCAGGCCTGGCCGTCCAAGCCGATCACGCTGCTCGTGCCTTTCCCGCCCGGCGGCTCCACCGACTCCATTGCGCGTGCGATCGGCGCGAAGATGCAGGAGAAACTGGGCCAGACGGTGGTCGTCGAGAACAAGGCCGGTGCGACCGGCACCATCGGCGCCGGCCAGGTCAAGCGCGCTGCGCCCGACGGCTACACCATCCTGGTGTCCTCGCTCGGCCCCTTCGTCATCGCGCCGCACCTGATCAAGAACGTGCCCTACGACGCCGGCAAGGACTTCGACCTGCTGACCGTGCTGGTGCAGGCGCCCAACGTGCTGGTCGTGCCGGCGGCGTCGCCGTTGAAGAGCGTGGCCGACGTCATCGCGCAGCTGAAGAAGACGCCGGACAAGATGAGCTTCGCTTCGTCGGGCAACGGCTCGTCGGACCACCTGACGGCCGAACTCTTCTGGCAGCAGACCGGCACCAGCGGCGTGCACGTGCCCTACAAGGGCGGCGGCCCGGCGATGAGCGACCTGCTCGGTGCGCAGGTCGATGCGTCGTTCCAGAACATCAATGTCGTGGTGCCGCACGTGGCCAGCGGCAAGCTGCGCGCGCTGGCGGTGACCAGCGCGCAGCGGTCGCCGCTGCTGCCCGACGTGCCGACGCTGGCCGAAGCGGGCGTCAAGGACGTGGACGTCTATTCCTGGCAGGCGGCCGCCGCGCCCAGGGGCCTGCCGGCCGAGGTCAAGGCCAAGCTGCATGCGGCGATGATCGCCGCGCTCAACGATCCGGCGGTCAAGCCCAAGCTGCTGGACCTGGGTTTCGAGATCGTCGGCAACACGCCGGAGCAGTTCGCCGCCTTCCAGCAGCGCGAGAACGCACGCTGGAAGCAGCTGATCGAGGCGCGCAAGATCACCGTCGATTGACGCCGCGGCATCGACGATGAGCACGCCCACGATCCAGTCGCTGCAGGTGATCCCGGTCGCCGGGCGTGACAGCATGCTGCTGAACCTGAGCGGCGCGCACGGCCCGTTCTTCACGCGCAACCTGCTGATCCTCACCGACACTGCGGGGCGCAGCGGCGTCGGCGAAGTGCCGGGCGGCGAGAAGATCCGCCAGACGCTGGAGGACGCGCGGCCGCTGGTCGTCGGGCAACCTCTGGGCAACCACCAGGCGGTGCTGCAGCAACTGCAGCGCGCCTTTGCCGACCGCGACAGCGGCGGCCGCGGGTTGCAGACCTTCGACCTGCGCACCACCATCCATGCGGTCACGGCGGTGGAGAGCGCGCTGCTCGACCTGCTGGGCCAGCACCTCGAAGTGCCGGTGGCCGCGCTGCTCGGCGAAGGCCAGCAGCGTGATGCGGTCGAGATGCTCGGCTACCTGTTCTACGTCGGCGACCGGCGCAAGACCGGTCTGCCCTACGCCGAAGATCCAGGCGCCGACAACGCCTGGTGCCACCTGCGCCACGAGGAGGCGCTGACGCCCGAGGCCGTGGTGCGGCTGGCCGAGGCGGCGCGCGAACGCTACGGCTTCAACGATTTCAAGCTCAAGGGCGGCGTGCTCGCCGGCGATGCCGAGGTCGATGCGGTGACGGCGCTGCACGAACGCTTCCCGCAGGCGCGTGTCACGCTGGATCCCAATGGCGGCTGGCTGCTGAAGGACGCCATCCGCCTGGGCCAGCGCATGCGCGGCGTCGTCGCCTATGCCGAGGATCCCTGCGGCGCCGAGGAAGGCTTCTCCGGACGCGAGGTGATGGCCGAATTCCGCCGCGCCACGGGTCTGCCGACGGCCACCAACATGATCGCCACCGACTGGCGCCAGCTGGTGCACGCGCTGTCGCTGCACAGCGTGGACATCCCGCTGGCCGATCCGCATTTCTGGACCATGGCCGGCAGCGTGCGCGTGGCCCAGACCTGCCGCGACTGGCGCCTGACCTGGGGCAGCCATTCCAACAACCACTTCGATGTATCGCTGGCCATGTTCACGCATGTCGGCGCCGCGGCACCCGGCAAGGTGACGGCCATCGACACGCACTGGATCTGGCAGGACGGCCAGCGCCTGACGAAGCAGCCGCTGCAGATCGTCGGCGGCCACGTGCGGGTGCCGGACCGTCCCGGTCTGGGCGTAGAACTGGACCTGGCCGAGGTCGAAAAGGCGCACCGGCTGTACCAGCAGCACGGCCTGGGTGCGCGCGATGACGCGGTCGCCATGCAATACCTGATTCCCGGCTGGCGCTTCGACCCGAAGCGCCCGTGCATGGTCCGTTGACCGAGGCGCGCCGATGACCACGCCCTACACCGCGTTTCCGAACCGGCTGCGCCGGCAACTGCAGGCCGGCGAGCGGCTCATCGGCTGCTGGTTGTCGCTGGGCAGCCCGATCACCACCGAGGTCGTCGGTGTGGCCGGTTTCGACTGGCTGCTGCTCGATGCGGAGCATGCACCGAACGACGTGCTGTCGCTGATCCCGCAGCTGATGGCGCTGAAGGACAGCCCCAGCGCACCCGTGGTGCGGCCGCCATGGAACGACACGGTGCTGATCAAGCGGCTGCTCGATGCCGGCTGTCACAACTTCCTGATTCCCTTCGTCGAGACGGCGGAGCAGGCGCGCGCGGCGGTGGCCGCCACGCGCTACCCGCCGCAGGGCGTGCGCGGCGTGTCGGTGTCCCAGCGCAGCAACCGCTACGGCTCGGTGCCCGGCTACTTCCAGCAGGTCAACGAGCAGATTGCCGTGGCGGTGCAGATCGAAAGCCGTGCCGGCGTCGCCGCAGCGGCGGAGATTGCCGCGGTGGACGGCGTCGATTGCCTGTTCATCGGCCCGGGCGACCTGGCCGCGGCCTACGGCTGCCTGGGCGACCCGGCGCAACCCGAGGTGCAGCAGGCCATCGTGCAGGTGCACGAGGCGGCACGCGCCGCCGGCAAGGCCACCGGCATCCTGGCGCCCGTGGAAGCCGATGCGCGGCGCTACCTGGACATGGGCATGAGCTTCGTCGCCGTCGGCAGTGACCTGGGCGTGCTGCGCATGCAGTCGCAGGCGCTGTACGACAAGTACCGTGATCCGAAGCGCGCGCCGATCGCCGCCCAATACTGAACTGAAACTGAAACTGAAACTTGACACGAGGACATCGAATGAGCAGCCACCCCCTGAACATCGGTTTCATCGGCCTGGGCATCATGGGCGCGCCGATGTGCGGCCATCTGCTGGCTGCCGGCCACAAGCTCTTCGTGCGCACGCGCAGCCGGGTGCCCGAGACGCTGGCCGGCGCGACGGTATGCGGCAGCCCCAAGGAAGTGGCCGAAAAGGCCGACGTGGTCTTCACCATGCTGCCCGACACCCCCGATGTCGAAGCCGTGCTCTTCGGCAAGGACGGTGTCGCCTCCGGCTTGAGCAAGGGCAAGACCGTGGTCGACATGAGCTCGATCTCGCCCATCGAAACCAAAGCCTTCGCGCAGCAGATCAACGCGCTCGGCTGCGACTACCTGGACGCACCGGTGTCCGGCGGCGAAGTCGGCGCCAAGGCTGCGTCCTTGACCCTCATGGTCGGCGGCCCCGAAGCCGTGTTCGAACGCATCAAGCCGCTGTTCGAACTGATGGGCAAGAACATCACCCTCGTCGGCGGCAACGGCGACGGCCAGACCACCAAGGTAGCCAACCAGATCATCGTCGCGCTGAACATCGCCGCGGTCGGCGAAGCGCTGGTCTTCGCCGCCAAGGCCGGCGCCGACCCGGCCAAGGTGCGCCAGGCGCTGATGGGCGGCTTCGCCGCCAGCCGCATCCTCGAAGTGCACGGCGAACGCATGATCAAGCGCACGTTCAGCCCGGGCTTCCGCATCAAGCTGCACCAGAAGGACCTGAGCCTGGCGCTGGCCGGGGCGCGCGCCATCGGCGTGGCGCTGCCGCAGACCGCCGGAGCGGCGCAACTGATGCAGGCCTGCGCGGCCAACGGCATGGACGACCTGGACCATTCGGCGCTGGTGCGCGCGCTGGAGCTGATGGCCGCGCACGAGGTGGCCAAGGCCTGACGTCGGCGCCGTGTTGGAGCCCCCTCTCGGAGGGGGCTCGGGGGAGTGGTGCATAGCGCCCACAGGCGCAAAGCGGCCTACGGCCGCTTTGCGCCGTCAGCCGCTGTCGCCTCCAAAGGATTGATCGCCGTTCGGCCGAGATGCTCGACCGGATGCGTTGCGCCCTCACAATCACGGCATGGGCGGGCGCAACAGCAATACCTTGTTCGGCTTCCACGCGGTCGGCGTGCGGATCAAGACCGCGCCGGCCTCGGTGCTCGAAGTTCACGCCGACCCGGCGCGGCGCGACCAGCGCATGCGCCAGCTGCTCGAACGCGCCGCGTCCGCCGGCGTGCGCGTGCTGGACAGCGACGACATGCGGCTGACGCAGCTGTCCGGCACGCCGCGCCACCAGGGCGTGGTGGCGCGCGTGACGCCGCTGCCGCAGGCGCATTCGCTGGACGACCTGCTCGATGCCGCCGAAGGCCCGCCGCTGTTGCTGGCGCTGGACGGCGTGACCGATCCGCACAACCTGGGCGCCTGCCTGCGCGTGGCCGACGGCGCCGGCGTGCATGCGGTGATCGCGCCCAAGGACCATGCGGTGGGCCTGAACGCCACCGTCGCCAAGGTGGCCAGCGGCGCGGCCGAAACCGTGCCCTACCTGATGGTCACGAACCTGGCGCGCACCCTGAACGAGCTGAAGGAGCGCTACATCCTTGTGGTGGGGACCGGCGACGATGCGCCGCAGACGCTGTATCAGGCCCACCTGTCCGGCCCGCTGGCGCTGGTGCTGGGCGCGGAAGGCAAGGGCATGCGCCAGCTGACGCGCAAGACCTGCGACGCGCTGGTGCGCATCCCGATGCTCGGCGCGGTGGAGAGCCTGAACGTCTCGGTGGCCGCGGGCGTGTGCCTGTACGAGGCGCGGCGGCAGCGCGGCGCATGAACGACATCGGCGCGGTGCGCGAACGGCTCGCCGCAGCGCGGCGCGTCTGCGTGCTCAGCGGCGCCGGCATGAGCGCCGAGAGCGGCATCCCCACCTTCCGCGATGCGATGAGCGGCCTGTGGGCGCAATTCGATCCGGCCGAACTGGCCAGCGAGGAGGGCTTCCGCGCCAACCCGGCGCGCGTCTGGGCCTGGTATGCGCAGCGCAAGCAGGGCGTGCGCGACGCGCAGCCCAACGCGGGCCACGCAGCGCTGGCCGACTACGGCCGGCGCCGGCCCGGCGTGCTGACGATCGTCACGCAGAACGTCGACGACCTGCACCAGCGTGCCGGCTGGCCGGACACCATCCGCCTGCACGGCGACATCCTGGCCGACCGCTGGCTGCAGCCGTGCCCGCGCGGCCTGGGCTGCGACCCGGCGCGTGCCGTGCCCGGCGCACCGCCGGCCTGCGCCGACTGCGGCAACCTGCTGCGCCCGGCGGTGGTCTGGTTCGGCGAGATGCTGCCGCCCGGGGCCATCGACGCCGCCGAACGCGCGGCACGCGGGTGCGAGCTGCTGCTGGTGGTGGGCACCTCGGGCGCGGTGTGGCCCGCGGCCGGGCTGGCGAGCGTGGCGCGGCACGCGGGCGCGAAGGTGGCGATCGTCAACCCGCAGGCCAGCGAGCTCGACGACGAGGCGCACTGGACGCTGCGCGGCACGGCGGCGACGGTGCTGCCGCGGCTGCTTGAATAACGTGTCGATGATCGAACGTCCCGCCACCGCCCCGCCATCGCTGCGGCAACTGCTCGCCGACTTCGGCCCGACCTACGCTGCCAACGGCTTCATCGGCTGGCTGTTCGCCGCCACCGCGCCGGTGGCGATCATCCTGTCGGTGGGCAGCGGCGGCGGCCTGAGCGAGGCGCAGCTCGCGTCGTGGCTGTTCGGCGCCTTCTTCGTCAACGGGCTGATCACGATCGCGTTCTGCTGGCTGTACCGGCAGCCGCTGGCCTTCTTCTGGACCATCCCCGGCACGGTGCTGGTCGGGCCGGCGCTGGCGCACCTGAGCTTCGCCGAGGTGGTCGGCGCCTACTACGCGACCGGCCTGCTGGTGCTGCTGCTGGGCGCGTCGGGCTGGGTGCGGCGCGCGATGCAGGCGGTGCCGATGCCGATCGTGATGGGCATGGTGGCCGGCGTGTTCCTGCGCTTCGGGCTCGACCTGGTGCGCGCGCTGCACCAGGATCCCGGCATCGCCGCCACGATGGTCGCGGCCTGGCTGCTGCTGAGCCTGTGGCCGGCCGCGGGGCGGCGCCTGCCGCCGCTGATCGGCGCGCTGCTGGCCGGCGCCGCCGCCATCGCGCTGCTCGGCCGCTTCGACACCGCGACGCTGGGCGCGCTGGAGCTCGCCCGGCCGCTGTGGCAGGCGCCGGCCTGGTCGTGGCCGGCGCTGGTGGAGCTGGTGCTGCCGCTGGCGATCACCGTGCTGGTGGTGCAGAACGGGCAGGGCATCGCGGTGCTGCGCGGTGCCGGGCACGAGCCACCGGTGAACGCGCTCACCGTGGCCTGCGGCGCGGGCGCGCTGGCCAGCGCCGCGGTGGGTGCAGTCAGCACCTGCCTCACCGGGCCGACCAACGCCATCATCACCTCGTCGGGCGACAAGCCGCGCCACTACAGCGCCGGCATCGTCACCGGCGTGCTGGCGCTGGCCTTCGGTCTGCTGGCCCCCGCCTTCACGCGGCTGATGCTGAACGCGCCCAAGGCCTTCATCATGACGCTGGCCGGGCTGGCCATGCTGCGCGTGCTGCAGGGCGCCTTCGCCACTTCGTTCAAGGAGCGCTTCACGCTCGGCGCGCTGGTGGCCTTCCTGGTGACGGTGGCCGACCTGGCGATCTGGAATATCGGCGCGGCCTTCTGGGGGCTGCTGGCGGGCTTCGCGGTGTCGTGGCTGCTGGAGCGGGCCGACTTCCGGGCCGCGGCGCGCTGAACCGCTGGCTGCACTGACCAGAACGCGCCGACTGAGTCGCCCCATGCCCGTCATCGCCATCCGCCACCCGCTGGTCCGGCACAAGATCGGCCTGCTGCGCGAGCACGACATCTCGACCAAGAAGTTTCGCGAACTCACCGGCGAGCTGGCGCGGCTGCTGGCCTACGAGGCGACGGCCGACTTCCCGCTGCAGCCGGCGACCATCGAATGCTGGAGCGGGCCGATCGAGGTCGAGCAGATCGCCGGGCGCAAGGTGACGGTGGTGCCGATCCTGCGCGCCGGGCTGGGCATGCTCGACGGCGTGCTCGACATGATTCCCAACGCCAAGGTCAGCGTCGTCGGCGTCAGCCGCAACCACGAGACGCTGCAGCCTGAGCAGTACTTCGAGCGCTTCGTCGGTCATCTGGAGGAGCGCACCGCGCTGATCATCGACCCGATGCTGGCGACGGGCGGCTCGATGATCGCGACCATCGACCTGCTGAAGCGCCGCGGCTGCAAGGACATTCGCGCACTGGTGCTGGTGGCCGCGCCCGAGGGCATCGCCGCGCTGGAGAAGGCGCATCCGGACGTGCGCTGCTGGACCGCGGCCGTCGACAGCCACCTGAACGAGGTCGGCTACATCATTCCCGGTCTGGGCGACGCCGGCGACAAGATCTTCGGCACCAAGTGAGCCCGGCCGCAGCGGGCGTTTCGAGCGAGCGCCGCCGATCCGGCGCTGCCGGCGAGCCGTGCAGGTCGTGCTGGGCGAAGACGCCCGGCCGCTTGGCTGGCACAAGCAGCCCACCGGGCCTCTCGTGTGCAGCGTCGCCCGCCGCGAGGGGGCGCGCGCAGTGCGTAGGGGGCGGGCGGCTTCAGCCCGCCTCGATGCGCCGCTGCAGATGCTGCAGCGCCTCATGCACCTGGTCGACCAGCACCAGGCACAGGTCGCCGGGCTGCAGGCGTTCCAGCGCGGCGTCGATGGCGGCAAATTCGCCGCGCACCTCGTCGATGCGCGTGGTGCGCGCGGCGCCGTTCAGGCCGTCGCGCAGCAGCGCCAGCACCTCGCCGTCGGCGCGGCCGCGCTGGGCCGCGTCCTGGTAGAGGATGACCTCGTCGAAGGCCGCGCCGAGGATCGCCGTCTGCTCGCGCAGATCCTGGTCGCGGCGGTCGCCGGCGCCGCTGATGACCACCGAGCGGCGTTGCGCCGGCATGGCCTCGACCGCGCGCACCAGCGCGCGCATCGCGTCCGGGTTGTGGCCGTAGTCGGCGATCAGCGTCGCGCCGCGCCAGTCCATGACGTTGAAGCGCCCGGGCGTGGTGTCGGCATCGCTGTCGAAGCTCTCCAGCCCGCGGCGCACCGCGTCCCAGTCCAGGCCGAGACCCCAGGCCGCGCCCACCGCGGCCATCGCGTTCTCGACCTGGAAGCCGATGCTGCCGCCGCGTGTCAGCGGGATCTGGTCCAGCGGCAGCCGCTCGCGCCACGAGCCCTCGGCGGCGACGATGGCATGGCCTTCGGCGTAGACCACGCGCCGGCCCAGCGCGCGGTGCGCGGCCATCACCGGATGGTGGCGGTCGGCGGCGAAGTAACACACCTGGCCGGGGCAGGCCACCGACATCGCGGCCACGATCGGGTCGGTGGCGTTGAGCACTGCATAGCCGTTGGATGCGACGTTGCGCACGATCACGCGCTTCAGCACCGCCAGGTCCTCGACGGTGCTGATGTAGTTCAGCCCGAGGTGATCGCCTTCGCCGAGGTTGGTGACCACCGCCACCGCGCAGCGGTCGAAGCCCAGGCCCTCGCGCAGGATGCCGCCGCGCGCCGTCTCGAACACCGCGGCGTCGACGTCCGGATGCGCGAGCACGTTGCGCGCGCTGCGCGGGCCGCTGCAGTCGCCGCTGTCGATCTGCCGGCCCTGCACGTAGGCACCGTCGGTGTTGGTCATGCCCACGCGCAGCCCGCTGGTGGCCATCAGGTGGGCGATCAGCCTTGTCACCGTGGTCTTGCCGTTGGTGCCGGTGACGGCCACCGTGGGCACGCGGCCGTCCTCGCCGGTGCCGAACAGGTGGCCGATGATGGCCTCGCCGACGTTGCGGCCGCGGCCGTAGGACGGCGTCAGATGCATGCGCAGCCCGGGGGCGGCGTTGACCTCGACGATGCCGCCGCTCTGCTCCTCCAGCGGGCGCAGCACGCTTTCGCAGACCACGTCGACACCGCAGATGTGCAGGCCGACCATCTGCGCCGCGGCCACCGCGCGCGCGGCGACGTCGCGGTGCACGTCGTCGGTGACGTCGGTGGCGGTGCCGCCGGTGCTCAGGTTGGCGTTGTTGCGCAGCAGCACGCGTTCGCCCTTGGCCGGCACCGACTCGGGCTGCAGGCCCTGCGCCTGCAGCCGCGCGATGGCGATGTCGTCGAAGCGGATCTTGGTCAGCGAAGTCGCGTGGCCGTCGCCGCGCTTGGGGTCGGCATTGACGCGTTCGACCAGTTCGCGCACCGTGGCCTTGCCGTCGCCGATGACCAGCGGCGGGTCGCGCCGCGCCGCCGCCACCAGCTTCTTCCCGACCACCAGCAGCCGGTAGTCGCCGCCGGGCAGGTACTTCTCGACCATCACCGCGCCGATCGCCGCCGCCGCCTTGTAGGCAGCGTCGAGTTGCTCGCGCGTGACCACGTTCACCGTCACGCCCTTGCCCTGGTTGCCGTCCTGCGGCTTGACCACCACCGGCAAGCCGATCCGCTCGGCCGCGGCCCAGGCGTCATCGGCGTCGCGCACCGGCCGGCCGATCGGCACCGGCACGCCGGCGGCCTGCAGCAGCGTCTTCGTCAGGTCCTTGTCCTGGGCGATCGACTCGGCCACCGCGCTGGTGGTGTCGACTTCGGCCGCCTGGATGCGGCGCTGCTTGGCGCCCCAGCCGAACTGCACCAGGCTGCCGTCGGTCAGTCGCCGGTACGGGATGCCGCGGGCGATGGCGGCGTTGACGATCGAGCCGGTCGACGGGCCGAGGCGCAGTTCCTCGTCGAGATCGCGCAACTGCGCAACCGCGGTGCCGGCGTCGAAGCTGCCGCCGTTGCCGGCGGCGGCGATCAGCCGGCGCGCCAGGTCCAGCGACTGGCGGCCGACCGCTTCTTCGCTGTATTCGACCACCACCTGGAAGGTGCCGGGCTCGACCGTCGCGGTGCTGCGGCTGTAGCTCACCGGGCAGCCGGCCTGGGCCTGCAGCGCCAGCGCGGCCAGTTCCAGCACCTGCGCCAGGCTCATCGGCTGGGCGTCGATCGGCCAGAACTCGCCGATCGCCGGGAACAGGGCGCGCAGCCGCGGCTCGAAGCCCGGCAGCCGGGCGATGTCCTGCTCGCCGGCGGCGCAGTGCACGATGGCTTCGATGGCCGTGTTGCGGCTCCACAGGTTCGGGCCGCGCAGCGCGCGGATGCGGGAGAGGTCCATCAGTCGTTTTTCCTGTTCTCGACGGGGGAGCGCGGCGCGGGCGCAGCGCCAAGCTCGACCGGCGCGCGCAGCGCATCCGGCAGCCGGCTCTCGGCCGGCGCACGCGGCGCGGCCGGTGCGGCGGCGATGGGCGCGAAGGTCTGCACGCCGGCACCGATCAGGTCGTTGCCGATGCCCAGACCCCAGCACGCGGCCACCGCGGCCAGCAGCGCCTGCGGCGCCAGCGCTTCGGCGTCGGCGGCCAGCGGCTGCAAGCGCGTCAGCACGGTCTCGCCGCCGTCTTCGGCGAGCACGCAGCCGTCGTCGCGCAGGAATACCGCGCGGCCGCCGGCCGCCAGATGCTTGGCGATCGCCGGGTTGCGCCCGTGCTCCGCATAGAGGATCACGCCGCCGTCGCACAGCTCGGCCAGACCGGCGATGCGCGCATCGCCGGCGTGCAGCACGGCGACGCCGTCGGACAGCACCACGTCGACCTGCGTGCGCAGCACCTTCAGCAGCTGGTCGGCGTCGTGCACGTCGTGCGCGGCCAGCGCCTGCGCGCCGTCGAGGTCGGTGACGATGCCTACCGTGCAGCGGTCGTAAGGCAGACCGTCGTTCAGGATGGCCGCGGCATCGTTTTCGAACACCGCGGCTTCGACGTTGCGGTTGATCAGCAACCGCCGCCCGGCCTCCCAGTGCGTGCCGTCGCCGGCATCGACGCGGCGCCGGTCGAGGAACAGCCCGTCGCGGCAGGCCAGGCCGACGTGGCGCCCGCCGAGCTGCATCACCCAGGCCACCAGCCTGGCGATCTGCGCGCCGTGGCGCGAGCCGGCGACGCCGACGATCGGGATGCGCCCGCTGTCCTCGTGGTCGGGAAACAGGTGGTCGACGATCGCCTGGCCCACCGGCTGCGGCGCGCCTTCGGCCGGGCGCAGATGCATCAACAGGCCCGGGCCGGCGTTGACCTCGACCACCGCGCCGCCCTGTTCCTGCAGCGGCCTGGAGATGTCTTCCGCGACGACGTCGACGCCGGCGATGTCCAGCCCGACGGTGCGCGCGGCCAGCGACACCTGGTGCGCCACCTCGGGATGGACCTCGTCAGTGCAGTCGATGGCCACGTTGCCGTTGCGCTGGACCAGCACGCGCCGGCCGGCGGCCGGCACGCTGTCGGGGCCCAGCCCCAGGCGCTGCAGGTCGGCGCGCACCACGTCGTCCTCTTCGATGACGATGCGGTTCAGCGGGAAGTCCTCGGTGACGCCGCGGCGCGGGTCGGTGTTCAGCTGGCGGTCGATCAGCTCGCGCACCGTGCTGCGGCCGTCGCCTGTGACCCAGGCGGCCTCGCCGCGCGCGGCCGCCACCACCTCGCCGCCGACCACCAGCAGCCGGTGCTCGTCGCCGCGCACCCAGCGCTCGACGATGACTTCGCTGCCGTGCTGGTCGGCCAGGGCCCAGGCCGCCGCGACCTCGGCCTGGGTGCTCAGGTCCAGCGAGACCCCGCGGCCGTGGTTGCCGTCGCTGGGCTTGACGACCACCGGCAGGCCGATGTCCTGCGCGGCCTCCCAGGCCTCGGCGGCGCTGGCCGCGACTTGTCCTTCGGGCACCGGCACGCCCACCGCCTTCAGCAGCCGCTTGCTCAGGTCCTTGTCGCCGGCAATGCCTTCGGCGATGGCGCTGCTCAGGTCGGTCTCGGCGGTCCAGATGCGGCGCTGGCGCCTGCCGTGGCCCAGCTGCACCAGGTTGCCGTCGTTGAGCCGGATGTGCGGAATGCGCCGGTCGGTGGCGGCGGCGACGATGGCCGCGGTGCTCGGCCCCAGATAGCAGTCGTCGAGCTTGTCGCGCACCGCGGCCACCGCGGACTGCACGTCGAAGGGCTCGTCGTTGATCGCGCACATCAGCAGCCGGTGGCCTTGCGCCAGGGCGGTGCGCGCCACCTGCTCGTCGCGCGCGCGGAACACCATGCGGTAGACGCCGCGCTTGCCTGTGCTGCGCGTCTGGCCGAAGCCGGTGGGCATGCCCGCCAGGTTCAGCAGTTCGATGACCACGTGCTCCAGGATGTGGCCGCACCAGGTGCCGCCTTCCAGCCGCTGCAGGAAGCCGCCGCGCTCGCCGACGCCGCAATGGTGTTCGGCCAGCGCCGGCAGCCAGGCGCACAGGCGCTGGTTCAGCCCGGGCAAGGTGTGCGACGGCCAGTCCTCCAGTTCGCCCAGGTCGAGCCAGGTTTCCAGCGCGGAGCGGTAGGTCCAGAGGTTGGGGCCGCGCAGGTAGTTGATGCGCAGCAGCCGGATGTCGTTCTTCTTGTCCATCGTCGAGCGGGTGATGCTTGGGAGAGAATCGCGCCGCCGCTGCGGCCGTCGACCCTAGATTTCCATGTCCAACTCTTCTGCAGATGCCGCAGCACCGGCCGACCCCCTGGAGGCGGTCCGTGCCGAGCTGGCTGCGCAGCGGGCTGCCGACGAGAACGTTCTGGCGGTGCTGGCGGTTGACCTGGATCGCGAGCTTCGTTTCGCGCCCGGGATGCTGGCGCTGAGCGAGCGCTGCCTGTGGTCGCGCGGCGCCGACGGCCGCTGGGCGGATTGGCCGCTGGCGCCGCAGCTGCAGCTGCGCCTGGCCGACCATGCCGGCGTCGGCAGCCTGGAGCTGTGCGACAGCCAGCGGCGGCTGGCGCGCTGGCGTTTCACGCTGGCTGCCCACGCGCAGGCGCTGCGCCTGCTGGCTGCCTTCGAGCGCCAGCAGGCGCGGTGGGCCGGCCAGGCGGACGCCGGCGCCGAACCGGCCGACGAGGACGCGCCGGCGCAGGAGGCGCAGGGGCCGCCGTCCACCTGGGTGCTGCTGCGGCTGGGGCGCTTCGCCCGGCCGTATCGGCGCCAGCTGATCCTCGGTTTCGTGCTGACGCTGGCCTCGACCGCGGCCACGCTGGTGCCGCCGTACCTGACGATTCCGCTGATGGACAAGGTGCTGATCCCGTTCCAGGGCGGGCAGCGCATCGACCCGGGTTACGTCCTGTTGCTGTTGGCCGGTCTGCTGGGCTCGGCGCTGCTCGCCTGGAGCCTGGGCTGGGCGCGCACCTGGCTGCTGGCGCTGGTGTCCGAGCGCATGGCCGCCGACCTGCGCAGCGCCGCCTTCGAGCACCTGCTGTCCCTGAGCCTGGACTACTTCGGCGCCAAGCGCACCGGCGACCTGATGGCGCGCATCGGCTCCGAGACCGACCGCATCTCGGTGTTCCTGTCGCTGCATGCGCTGGACTTCGCCACCGACGTGCTGATGATCGGCATGACCGCGGCGATCCTGCTGTCCATCGAGCCGGGTCTGGCGCTGGTGACGCTGGTGCCGCTGCCCTTCATCGCCTGGATGATCCACCTGGTGCGCGACCGGCTGCGCACCGGCTTCGAGAAGATCGACCGCGTCTGGAGCGACGTGACCAACGTGCTGGCCGACACCATCCCCGGCATTCGCGTGGTCAAGGCCTTCGCGCAGGAGAGCCGCGAGGCGGCGCGCTTCCGCGAGGCCAACCGGCTGAACCTGGTGGTCAACGACAAGCTGAACAAGACCTGGAGCCTGTTCTCGCCGACGGTGTCGCTGCTGACCGACATCGGGCTGCTGGTGGTGTGGGCCTTCGGCATCTGGCAGGTCAGCCGCGGGCGCATCACGGTGGGCGTGCTGACCGCCTTCATCGCCTACATCGGCCGCTTCTACACGCGGCTGGATTCGATGAGCCGCATCGTCAGCGTGACGCAGAAGGCGGCCGCCGGCGCCAAGCGCATCTTCGACATCCTGGACCACGTGAGCAACGTGCCGGAACCGGTGAACCCGGTGAAGATCGAGCGGCTCGAAGGCCGCATCGAGCTGCGCGGCGTGGCTTTCCGCTACGGCAGCCGCAGCGTCATCCGCGGCCTGGACCTGAGCATCCGGCCGGGCGAGATGATCGGCCTGGTCGGCCACAGCGGCTCGGGCAAGAGCACGCTGGTCAACCTGATCTGCCGCTTCTACGACGTGAGCGACGGCGCGATCGCCGTCGACGGCGTGGACCTGCGCCGCTTCGGCGTGGCCGACTACCGGCGCCACATTGGGCTGGTGCTGCAGGAGCCGTTCCTGTTCTTCGGCACGGTGGCCGAGAACATCGCCTACGGCAAGCCGCAGGCGTCGCGCGCCGAGATCGTCGCCGCCGCGCGCGCCGCGCATGCGCACGAATTCATCCTGCGGCTGCCGCAGGGCTACGACAGCCTGGTCGGCGAGCGCGGGCAGGGGCTGTCGGGGGGCGAGCGCCAGCGCATCTCGATAGCGCGCGCGCTGCTCATCGACCCGAGGATCCTGATCCTGGACGAAGCCACGTCGGCGGTGGACACCGAAACCGAGAAGGAGATCCAGAAGGCGCTGGACAACCTGGTCAAGGGGCGCACGACGATCGCCATCGCGCACCGGCTGTCCACGCTGCGCAAGGCCGACCGGCTGGTGGTGATGGACGCCGGGCGCATCGTCGAGGTGGGGCCGCACGACCAGCTGATCGAAAAGCGCGGCGCCTACTGGCGGCTGTACGAGGCGCAGGCGCGGCGCGTCGACGGCGGCGATCTGGACGGGGAGGGCGCCGAGCCGGTGATTGCCGCGCAGGTGGCGGCGCAGGCGAACACCCATGCCGCGGTGCACTCCGAGGGCCGCTCATGAGCTTCGAGCTGCAGCGCGACGCCTTCGGCCGGCTGGTGCTGACCGATGCCGGCGGCACGGTGCACGAAGGCGTGCTGCCGGTGCGCGCCTTCCCGATCGCCGCGCCCGACGAAGGGCTGTCGCTGCTCAGCGCCGCCGGCCATGAACTCGCCTGGGTCGAGCGGCTGGACCAGCTGCCGCCGGCACAGCGCATGCTCGTTGCCGAGGCGCTGGCCGAACGCGAGTTCGTGCCCGAGATCCGCCGGCTGCGCCACGTCAGCAGCTTCGCGACGCCCAGCACCTGGACGGTCGAGACCGACCGCGGCGCGACGCGCTTCGTGCTCGAGGGCGAAGAGGACATCCGCCGCATCGGCCGCAGCACGCTGCTGATCGCCGACAGCCAGGGGCTGCAGTTCCGCGTCGGCGATCTGCTGGCGCTGGACCGGCATTCGAAGCGCTTGCTGGAGCGTTTCCTCTGATGCGCACGGCAGGGCCGGCACAGGCCGGCGTGTCGCAGCCGGCTGCGGCATGCGGCGGCGGGCATGGTTAGACTGGGCCATCGTCCAGACCACCGATCCGACACATGGCCAACGCCCAGGAAAGCGAACTGCACTACGCCTTCGGCGAGAACCTGCCCGACCTCGGCGCAACCCTGCCCGTGGCCGCCGGTGTGCGCTGGCTGCGCATGCGCTTGCCGTTCGCCCTCGACCATATCAACCTGTGGCTGCTGCGCGACCACGAAGACAGCCCCGCCGGGCGGCGCGAAGGCTGGGCGATCGTCGATTGCGGCATCGACAACGCCGCCACGCGCCAGGCCTGGGAGCAGGTCTTTGCGACACAGCTCGAGGGCCTGCCGGTGCTGCGCGTCATCTGCACGCACATGCATCCTGACCACATCGGCCTGGCGCACTGGCTGACCGAACGCTGGGCCTGCCGGCTGTGGATCAGCGCCACCGACTGGAGCTCGGCACGCTGGGCCAGCGCGGCCGGCGCCGACGCCCACGGCGGCGACAGCGCGGCGGGCTTCTTCGCGCGGCACGGACTGACCGATGCGGCGTCGCTGGAAAAGGTGCGCGCGCGCTCGAACTACTACTCGAGCATGGTGCCCAAGGTGCCGCCGCAATACCGCCGGCTGATGCACGGCATGGACTTGCACATCGGCGGCCACGCCTGGCAATGCATCGCCGGCTACGGACATGCGCCGGAACATATGGCCCTGTACTGCAAGGCATTGAACACGCTCGTCTCGGGCGACATGGTGCTGCCGCGCATCTCGACCAATGTCAGCGTCATGGAGTTCGAACCCGAGGCCAACCCGTTGCCGCTGTACCTGGATTCGATCGCGGCGCTGCGCAGCCTTCCCGCCGGCACGTTGGTGCTGCCCTCGCACGGCAAACCCTTCACCGGCCTGCACCAGCGCATCGCCCAATTGACCCGGCACCACGACGAGCGCTTCGCCGACGTGCTGCAGGCCTGCGCCGGGCAGGCGCGCAGCGCCGCGGATCTGCTGGGCGTGCTCTTCAAGCGCAACCTGGATCTGCACCAGACGACGTTCGCGATGGGCGAATCGGTGGCTCATGTGCATGCCTTGGTGGCTGCGGGCAAGCTCGTGCGGGTGGCCAGCGACGATGGCGTGTGGCGCTTCGAGGCGGCCTCCGTTCGAGATGCAAGACGAGAGTGAAGCCATGACACGTCCGCGGACCCCGGCGCTGATGGCCTGCGCCGCGCTGCTGGCGCTGGCCGGCTGCGCCAGTCGGCCGGCGATTCCGCCGATCGCGCATGCCGACCCGGGCGCCGGCTACCGCATCGAAACGCGTCTGACCAAGGCCGAGAGGGAGAACCTGGTCGTGCTGGCCTTCTCGGGCGGCGGCACGCGCGCCGCCGCATTCTCCTACGGCGTGCTGGAGTTCCTGCGCCGCACCGAGGTGGTCAATGCGCAGGGCAAGACCTTGCGCCTGCTGGATGCGGTGGACGTGATCACCGGCGTGTCGGGCGGCAGCTTCACGGCGCTGGCTTACGGCCTGTACGGCGACAAGCTGTTCGACGACTACGAGCAGCGCTTCCTGAAGCGCGACGTGCAGGGCGAGATCATCTCGCGCGTCATCAGCCCGGCCTACTGGGGCACGCTCGCAGGCGTGGGCACGGGCCGCTCCGAGGTGGCGGCGCAGCTCTACGACGAGATCCTTTTCAACGGCGCGACCTTCGGCGACCTGCAGCGCGGCAGCGGGCCGTTGATCCTGGCCTCGGCCACCGACCTGTCGACCGGCGCGCGCTTCATGTTCAGCCAGCGCGTGTTCGACGTCATCTGCTCGGACCTGAGCGCGGTGCCGCTGTCGCGCGCCGCCGCCGCCTCGTCGGCCGTGCCGGTGGTGCTCTCGCCGGTCACGCTCGACAACTACGGCGGCCGTTGCAGCGGAACCACGCCGTCATGGACGAAGCCCTTCCTCGATGTCGACAACCCGCCGCGGCCGGCAGCGCGGGCGATCCGTTCGCTGCGCGCCGAAGAAAGCTTCCGCGACAGCACGCGCCGGCCCTTCCTGCACCTGGTGGACGGCGGCGTGTCCGACAACGTGGGCATGCGCACCGTGCTCGATACGCTGGAGATCAGCGAAGCGCTGCACGATGCCGGCCTGCGCTCGCCGCTGGACGGCACGCGCCGCATCATCGTCTTCATCGTCAACTCGCTGTCCTCGCCGCCCACCGATTGGGACCTGTCGGAGAGCCCGCCCGGCGCGGCGCAGGTGCTGCTCAAGGCCACCGGCACGCCGATCGACGCCTTTTCGTTCGAGGCCGTGGAACTGCTGCGCGACACTGCCGCGCGCTGGGCCACGCTGCGCAAGGTGCGCGACTCCGCGGCCATGGCCGCCAACAAGGATCCCGCGGTGGCGGCGGCGCTGCGCGTGCCCGACGCTCAGATCATTGCCATCGACGTGTCCTTCTCGGCGCTGAAGGATCCGGCCGAGCGCGAGTACCTCAACCAGCAGCCCACGTCCTTCGTGCTCACCGGCGAAGCCGTCGACCGGCTGCGCGCGGCGGCGGGCAAGATCATCGCGGACTCGCCCGAGTTCCAGCGCCTGCTCGAGGACATCGGCGCCAAGGTCGTGGCTGCGCCCGGCAGTGCGGGTGCGGCGCCCAAACCGTAGCGATCGGAAGGCGCGGCGCCTGGCGGCGGCTGCTGCGTTGCTGGACGAGACGCCAGCCGAACCGCGGGTTCGTGCCCGAGATCCGCCGGTTGCTGGGCGTCAGCAGCTTCTCGACGCCCAGCACCTGGAAGGCGGAGACCGACCGCGGCGCGGCGCGCTTCGTGCTCGAGGGCGAAGAGGACATCCGCCGCTCGGGCCGCAGCACGCTGCTGATCGCCGACAGCCAGGGGCTGTGCAGTTCCGCGTCGGCGATCTGCTGGCGCTGGACGAGCGTTGCGGGCGCACTGAATGGTTTACATAATATACATCGTCGCGTATCTCAAAATGAGAAAACCAGCCGTGACGCGGGGTTGCGGCTGCTTTCGATCGAGAAAATGCCGCGCGACCTCCCACTGTGGGAATTGCTCATAACGGACCTGGGACAGCCCAGCCCGGCCCGGCTGGCCCGTGCGCTGGGCGTGGGCGTGTCCTCGGTCTACCGCTGGAATGCGAGCGGCAAGGCGCCGCGCATGGCCTGCCTGGCGCTGTTCTGGTTGACCCGATGGGGGCACAGCCAGGTGAACGCCGACGCGGTGAACGACGCCGCGCTGTGCGCCGCGCTGGCCCGCTCTTGGCGCGACGAATGTAACCGGCTGGCCGCCAAGTTGCCGGCCGAACTGGCGTGGCCGGCCATCGAGCCGGCCGCGCTTCCTCTCCCGCCCGACCTAGGGGAAATCCCTTGAAAACGGCGCCGCTACGAGGGAAACCGGTGCTCGTTTATGACTTGTTGGAACTAAGACAAGCCCAGCAAGCGCCGTGCCAGACTGCCGGGATGGCGTCATGGCGCGTGCGCAGCACGCACCCCGCCGCCCTCCCTCCCGCCTTCCGCCGACCCCCCCGCATTCAGGGGGGTGTGCGACGCACTCAGCGGGCCTTCGGCCCGCGCGGGGGCCTGGGGGGGCTACCGCCCCCCCTCGGCCCTGATCCGCGAATACCCCCCCCGGCTCCGATCGGGCGGGCGCTCCGCCCGCCCCGAGCGGCCCCGCTGGCGCGTGTCCGGCCGGGTCGGCCCGGAACGCTCGCCCGATTTGGCGCGCTTCGGGTCGGGCACGGAAGGATTGGACCGGTGGTCAAGGGGGTTGCACCCCCTTACCCCCGGGGAGCTTCGCTCCCCCGGCTGCGCCGGCTCCCCCTCAATACGGCTTAGCAAGAAGGCGGTGGGGGGCCACCTGCGCGTTCAAGGCATCGCCGGGCAGGGGGGACTCCCTGCCGGCCTGCAAATCGCCCCCAGGGGCCGTTAGAGCGGCTCCCCGGGGACTTCCCACCCCTGACCTTCGAGGACCACAGGTGAGCAATTACGACGATACCCCCTCCCTGCCCGGCCGGCTGCACCAGGTGCAGCGCCGCCTACTCGTGCTGGCCGCCGACCTGGACGCGCACTCGGCCACCACGGCCGTGCACCTGGCCGACCTGCTCGGCGACGATGCCGCCGTCGAGGGCTACATGGACATGACCGATGGCCTGCGCACCGAGGCCTGGAAGCTCTACGAGGCGGTGCGCTCGATCCGGACCGATCTGGTGCGCGCCGCGCCGCCGCTGTCGATCCGGCTGGGAGCGTAGCCATGCAGCGCGCCTACATGATGCTGTGGGACATCCACTGGACCGGCCACGGCTACGGCTGGCCCGGCTGGGGACCGTTCGCTACGCGCAGGCTTGCCGAGGCGTGCCTACGCACCGTGGGCGAGCCCGGCGAGGTGCGGCCGAGGCGCTGCATCCTGGCCGCCCAGGATCTGGAAAGCATCCTGCGCGGCGCCCCGCACCTGCACGCGCGCGCGTTGTCGGTACTGCGTGCAGCCCGGGCGCAGCCGGGCGCAGCTATCCCCGTGCCGAATGACGATCTGCAGATTGCCGCCGCTTTGGCAGGGTATGTGCACAACCGCTGATCGCAGTTTGTGGATAACTCCGCAATGGTAACCGCGCTTGATATACATCGTCGCGCATTGATGGCACCGGCCAATTGCCGTTCAGATCTCTTCGCCAGGCAGATCCAGTTCGTCGATGCTCGAACCCTCGGATTCGCCAATGCCCGCATCGCAAGCCTCGTCGGCCGCAACGACCGGCAGCAACGGCTTGTCCAGCGGACGGCAGATGCGGCTGTGCAGGCGCTCCAGGCGCTCGGACTTCTCGATGGCGCGGAAGATGGACTGCGGGTCCATCAACAAGGCGAAGGGATTGGCGACGGGTTGCTGTTGCTGGCTCATGTCGGTTCGCTCGGTGGATGGGACACGCAAACCACTCTATCCAGCCCCTCAGCCGCCACCTAGTCGGGTCGTCGCCAAGGCGGATGTCGGAATTGCGCTGACAAGGCCGCTGCGGCCAGCCCTCGCCGAGGCTTGGCGCAACGCCAACTCGTTCGTCGAGTTCCTGCTCTTTCGGTCGCGCCAAGACAAGAATAAATTTACGTTTTCACAATAAGATAGAAAACATTCTTGAAGTTAATTCTCATCATGAGACCACTGCAGTGCGGGCGAACAAGCGCTCGAAGTTGCGGCTGGTCATGCGCGCCACCTCGGCCACGTCGCATTGCTTCAGCTCGGCGATCTGCGCCGCGACATGCGGCACGTAGGCCGGCTGATTGGTCTTGCCGCGGTATGGCACCGGCGCCAGGTACGGGCTGTCGGTCTCGATCAGGCAGCGCTCCAGCGGCACGCTGGCGGCCACGCGGCGCAGGTCCTCGGCGTTCTTGAAGGTCAGGATGCCGGAGAAGGAGATGTAAAAACCCAGCTCCAGTGCCGCATCGGCCACCGCCCGAGTTTCGGTGAAGCAGTGGAACACGCCGCCGACGCGACCCTCGCCCACGCGGCGCAGGATGTCCAGCGTGTCTTCGCTGGCGCTGCGCGTGTGCACGACCAGCGGCAGCCCGGTTTCGCGCGCCGCGCGGATGTGCACGCGAAAGCGCTCGCGCTGCCATTCCATCTGCTCGACGCTGCGGCCCTCGAGCCGGTAGTAGTCGAGCCCGGTCTCGCCGATGGCCACCACGCGCGGCAGTGCCGCCAGGGCGACCAGATCCTGCACGCTCGGCTCGCGCACGCCGTCGTTGTCCGGATGCACGCCGGCGCTGGCCCACAACTCGTCGTGCGCCATCGCCAGCGCGTGCACCGTCGGGAACTCCTCCAGCGTGGTACAGATGCACAGCGCCCGGTCCACGCTTGCGGCACGCATCGCCGCACGCACGTCGTCGATGCGGCCCAACAGTTCGGGAAAACTCAGGTGGCAGTGCGAATCGACGAACATGGCGCTGCGCGGCCGACTGGTGCCGGCGCCGGAACTACAGGGTCTGCGTAGGCTTGGACGAGGAGACCGACGTGCCCAGCAATTCTTCGATCTTCAGCTTCAGCCCGCGAGTCTTCTCGTCGGCGGGGAAGCGCACGCCGACCCCCTGCGTGCGCCCGCCCGAGGCGTTGGCCGGCGTGATCCACGCCACCTTGCCGGCCACCGGATAGCGCTGCGGGTCGTCGGGCAGCGACAGCAGCAGGTAGATGTCCTCGCCGAGCCGGTATTCGCGCGCCGTCGGCACGAACAAGCCGCCGTCGCTGAGCAGCGGGATGTAGGCTGCATAGAGCGCGCCCTTCTCGCGGAACACCAGCTGGATGACGCTGGGCCGCGCGGTGGCAGCCGCGGCCGCAGCCGCCGCCGGCACCGCCGGCAGGGCCACGCCGGCGCTTGCGGCAGTCGCCGGTGCGGTCATGCGGGGCGAGGCGCGGTCGTTCATCGGGCGAGTGTATCCAAGCCCCTGCCGCCGCGGGCCCCACGGGCCGCTGCAGTCGTGGCTTCTTGCCAGCACGCGCGGCCTTCGAGCACCAGCGCCTCGAGCAGCAAGGCCTCGTTCCACGGATGCTCGTCGTGCCGCGCCGCGCGCGACAGCGACTTGCGCCACGCCACCAGCGCCGGCAGCGTCGCGCCGGGCGGCACCGCCTGCGCCGCGAAATAGCGCGGCGCGCCGCCCACGGCGGCGAGCATCGCGTCGTGACACAGCTTGTGCAGCGCGTCGATGGCGCGCGGCAGCGGCCAGCCGGCCAGCACCTGCGCCCGCCCGTGCGACACGGCGCGCGGCAGCGCCGACCAGGTGCCCGCATCGATGCCCGCCGCTGCCAGTTCGCGCGCGGCCAATGGGGCGCCGCCGGCCGCCGCCAGCAGCACCGCGGCGTCGCCCACGCCCTGGGCCTGCAGCCACTGCACCGCCTGCGCGTGCGGCGGCGCCGTCAGGCGGATGCGCTGGCAGCGGCTGCGCACCGTGGGCAGCAGGCTGGCTTCGTCGGTAGTGCTGAGCAGCAGCCGCGCCTGCCCGGGCGGCTCTTCCAGCGTCTTCAGCAGCGCGCTGGCCGCCTGCAGGTTCAGCGCGCCGGCCGGATGGATCAGCACCACCTTGGCACGGCCGCGCGCCGAGCTCTGGGCGACCCAGTCGATGGCGCTGCGCACCTCGTCGATGCGGATCTGCCGGCTCGGCTTGCGGCGGCTCTTGCTGCCATCGGCCGCGTCGTCTTCGCCCTGCCCGGCCCAGCCCAGCGACACGCGCAGCGCCTCGGGCAGCAGCAGCAGCAGGTCGGAGTGCGAACGCGCCTGCAGCAGGCGGCAGGCATCGCAACGTCCGCAGGGTCGTGCCCCCTGCGGCGCTTCGCACAGCCAGCCCTGCGCCAGCGCGAGCATGAATTCCATCGCGCCGACGCCGTCGGCCGCCTGCACCAGCAGGGCGTGGCCGCGCCGCTGCGCCAGCGCATCGCGCAGCGGCGCTTCGAGCCACGGCAGCGGCAGCTGCCCGTCGGGGCCTACCACCATGGCCGTTGCGCCACGGCGCGCTCGATCTGCGCCCAGACGGCGCCGCGTTCGGCCGCCGCGTCCAGGCGCACGAAGCGCTGCGGCGCGCCGGCCATGCGCCGCGCATAACCGTCGCGCACGCGCGCGAAGAAGGCCTCGTCCTGGCTCTCGAAACGGTCCGGCGTGCGCGCCGCGGCGCGGCGCTGCGCGGCCAGCGCCGGAGCCAGGTCGAACCACAGCGTCAGGTCGGGCTGGCGGCCCTGCTGCACCCAGGCCTCGAGCTGTGCCAGCACCTGCAGGTCGAAGCCCCGGCCTGCCCCCTGGTAGGCGAAGGTGGCATCGGTGAAGCGGTCGCACAGCACGATCGCGCCGCGCGCCAGCGCCGGCTCGATGCAGGCCTGCAGGTGGTCGCGGCGCGCGGCGAAGATCAGCAGCGTCTCGCTGAGCGCATCCATTGGCCGGTGCAGCACCAGCTCGCGCAACTGTTCGGCCAGCGCGCTGCCGCCGGGCTCGCGCGTCAGCAGCACTTCGTGGCCGCGCGCGCCCAGCCAGGCCTGCAGCGCCTCGATGTGCGTGGATTTGCCGGCGCCGTCGATGCCTTCGAAGGTCACGAAGCGGCCGCTCATGGCGCCTTCATGGCGCGGTCTTGCGCTGGTCGGTCTTGCGCTGGTATTTGTTCACCGCACGATTATGGTCGGCGAGGTTGTCGCTGAAGACGCTGCTGCCGTCGCCGCGGGAGACGAAGTACAGCGCCTTCGTCGGCGTGGGCTTGACCACCGCCTGCAGCGAGGCGTCGCTGGGCAGGGCGATCGGCGTCGGCGGCAGGCCGGCGCGCATGTAGGTGTTGTAGGCGCCGTCGGCGAGCAGGTCGCGCTTGCGCAGGTTGCCGTCGAAAGCCTCGCCCAGGCCGTAGATCACCGTCGGGTCGGTCTGCAGCGGCATGCCGATGCGCAGCCGGTTCAGGAACACGCCGGCCACCAGGCCCGGGTCGTCCTGGGGCCCGGTTTCCTTCTCGACGATCGACGCCAGGATCAGCGCCTCGTCCGCGCTGCGCAGCGGGTTGTCGGCGCTGCGCAGCGCCCAGGCTGCCTGCAGCCGCCGCTGCATCGCCGCGTGCGCGCGGCGCAGCACGGTCAGGTCGCTGACGCCGCGGCTGTAGACGTAGGTGTCGGGGAAGAAGCGGCCTTCCGCGCTGAGCACGCCGGTGGCGCTGTGTCCCAGTTGCTGCATCAGCTGCGCCTCATCCAGATCGCGGCTCGCCGGCTTCAGGTGCGGCGCCGCGGCCAGCGCCGCGCGCACCTGGCGCCAGGTGGCGCCTTCGGCGATGCGCAGCTTCTCCAGCAGTTCGTCGCCCTGCACCATCTTGTCCAGCAGCCGGCGCGGCGTGATGCCGGCTTCGACTTCGTAGCTGCCGGCGCGGATGCGCCGCGCCTGGCCGGACCAGCGGAACCACTGGTACAGCAGTTCCGGATGCGTGCGCACGCCCGCGGCCACCCAGCCCGACGCCACGTCGCGCGGCGTGGTGCCGGGCTCGATCGACAGCTCGACCGCAGGCGCGGCCAACGGCAGCGGCCGCTGCAACCACCATGCGGCGGCCGCTGCCGCCACCACCGCCGCCCCGACCAGCAGGGCCACGGCCATGAGCAGCCAGCGCAACCCCTTGGAACTCGATGACATGGCCGGCGATGATAATTGCCGCATGTTCGATGCACCCGCTTCGCCTGCGTCCTCACCCTCGCCCGCCTTCGACGGCGCCGCAGCCCTGAGCGACTGGGGCGTGATCCGCGCGCGCGGCCCCGACGCCGCTGCCTTCCTGAACGGCCAGCTGACGCAGGACATGCTGCACCTCGATGCCGCGCAGGCACGGCTGGCAGGCTATTGCTCGCCGAAGGGACGGCTGCTGGCCACCTTCATCGCCTGGCGCGCGGCCGAGGACGAGATCCTGCTCGCCTGCAGCGCCGACCTGCTGGCGGCGACGCTGAAGCGGCTGTCGATGTTCGTGCTGCGCGCCAAATGCAGGCTCGACGACGCCAGCGCCGACTGGCCGCTGCATGGCCTGGCAGGTGCATCGGCTGCGGCGCTGCTGGCGACGACGCCCGACGACTGGGGCGCGGCGCTGCACGGCGCGGCGCATGTGATCCGTCTGCCGCAGGCCGACGGCTGCGTGCGGGCGTTGTGGGCCGGTGCGGCGCCGCCGTCCGCGCCGCCGCTGCCTGAACCAGCCTGGCACTGGCTCGAGGTGCGCAGCGCCCTGCCGCGCGTGGTTGCAGCCACGGCCGACCAGTTCGTGCCGCAGATGTTGAACCTGGAACTGCTCGGCGGCGTCAACTTCAAGAAGGGCTGCTATCCGGGCCAGGAAGTGGTGGCGCGCAGCCAGTATCGCGGCACGCTGAAGCGCCGCACCTACCTGATGGACAGCAGCGCCGCGTTGGCACCCGGCATGGAGGTGTTCCACAGCGATGACCCGCAGCAGCCCGCCGGCATGGTGGTGCTGGCGGCCTCGCTGCCGGACGACCGTCATGCCGCGCTGGTGGAGCTGAAGATCGCCGCATTGCAAGGCGGCGAGTTGACGGCCGCCAACGGCGCGCGGCTCAGCCCCAGTCCCCTGCCCTACGCGCTGGACCCGCTGGAAGTCTGAAGCCGGCGCGAGCCGGCCTCACAGCGCACGCACCATCTCGACGTGGGCGATGCCGGCTTCGTCGAAAGGCGCGCCGCGCGCGCTGAAACCGGCGCGCGCATAGAAGCCGGCGGCGCTGAGCTGCGCATGCAGCAGCAGCTCGCGGTCGCCGCGCTCGCGCGCGCAGCCGGCGAGCCGGTCGAGCAGCGCGCGGCCGATCGCGCTGCCGCGCAAGGACTGGCGCACCGCCATGCGGCCGATCTTCGACACGCCTGGCGCATGCTCGAGCAACCGCCCGGTGCCCAGCGCCATGCCGAAGCGGTTGTAGGCCACCGCATGCACGCACGAGGCGTCGGCCGCGTCCCATTCCAGCTCCTTCGGAATGCGCTGCTCCTCGATGAAGACCTCGCTGCGGATCGCCTGCGCCTCGCGCCCCAACTCGTCCCAGGTGCCCAGCCGCACGTCCAGCATCGGCTGGCCGGCCTCGAAATCCTGCAGCAGCGCGCGCAGCTGCGCCGGCACCGGCTGCGAGCTCTGCGTCTTCGGGTCGGCGAACACATAGGTCAGCTCGCCACTGACCAGCAGCGTGTCGCCGCGGAACACGCCGGCGCCGAACAGCAGCGACGAATTGCCGATGCGCACGCAGCGCACGCCTATGTCGAGCACGTCGTCATAACGCGCCGAGGCCAGGTATTCGAGCGTGGACTTGCGCACGTACAGGTCGCCGTCCAGGTAGGCCATGGTCTGCTGGTAGGGCATGGCCATGGCGCGCCAGTAGCCGGCCGTGGCGGTGTCGACGTACATCAGGTAGTGGCCGTTGAAGACGATGCCCTGCATGTCGACTTCGGCCCAGCGCACGCGCAGGCGCTCGAAGAAGCGGAATTCGCTGCGGCTCATCGGTTGAATGCCTCCTGGATGGCTTCGGCCGCGGCCTGCAGGGCGTCGGATGCCTCCTTCAGCACGCGGCCCATCTTGATGAAATCGTGCGTCATGCCGCGCACCAGCTCCAGCGCCACCGGCACGCCGGCGGCGCGCAGCCGGTCGGCGTAGGCCAGGCCTTCGTCGACCACCGGATCGCATTCGGCCAGGATCACGCAGGCCGGCGCGACGCCGTCGAGATTCTCGTGCCGCAGCGGCGCGAAGCGCCAGTCGGCGCGGTGCGCATGGTCGATGTAGTGGCCGAAGAACCATTCGATGGTCGCCGCATCGAGCAGGAAGCCGTTGGCGAACAGGCGCCGCGACGCCGTCTCGCCATAGGCCGCGGTGCCGGGCGTGATCAGCAGCTGCAGCGCCAGCGGCAACCCCTGGTCGCGTGCCAGCAGGGCGCATACCGCGGCCAGCGTGCCGCCGGCGCTGTCACCGCCGGCGGCCAGCCGCGTGCCGTCGATGCCCAGCGTGTGCGCGCCGGCATGCAGCCAGCGCAGCGCCGCCCAGGCATCGTCGACGGCGGTCGGAAACCGGTGCTCGGGCGCCAGCCGGTAGTCCAGCGCCACCACCGCCGCGCCGCTGCGCAGCGCCAGTTGCCGGCACAGGCTGTCGTGCGTTTCCAGCGAACCGATGACGAAGCCGCCACCGTGCAGGTACAGCAGCACCGGCGGCGGCGGTGCATGCTGCGGTACGTAGAGCCGGGCCGGCAGCAGGGCCCCGTCCTGCGCCGGGATCTCGAAGTCGTGCACGCGATGCAGCGGCGCGCGCGGCAGGTCCAGGATTTCGGCCGCGGCTTCGTAGCCGGCACGCGCCTGCGCCGGCGTCTGCGCGTGCAGCGGCGTGCGCTGGGCGCGCTGGATGCGCTGCAGCAGGCCGGCCATGCGCGGCGTCAGCAGCTGGGTACGGGAAGACATCGGCGCAACGATAGCGCCTCGGCGCGGAAGATAAAAAAGCCCGAAGGCTCGTGGCCTTCGGGCTCGCCGGTGATCGCCTGTGGGCGCGGATCAGCCGTGTGGATCAACCATGTTTTTGGTCGAAGAACTGTTCGTCTTCGGTCGAACCCTTCAGAGCGGCGGTCGAAGCCTCGCGTTCGATGGTCGTGGTCACCGCGTCGAAGTAGCCGGTGCCGACTTCGCGCTGGTGCTTCACCGCGGTGAAGCCGCGTTCGGCGGCGGCGAATTCCTTCTCCTGCATCTCGACGAAGGCGCTCATGTTCTTGCGCGCGTAGCCGTAGGCCAGCTCGAACATGCCGTAGTTCAGGTTGTGGAAGCCGGCCAGCGTGATGAACTGGAACTTGTAGCCCATCGCGCCCAGCTCGCGCTGGAACTTGGAGATGGTCGCGTCGTCGAGGTTCTTCTTCCAGTTGAAGGACGGGCTGCAGTTGTAGGCCAGCATCTTGCCCGGGAACTTGGCGTGGATGGCGTCGGCGAAGTCCTTGGCGAACTTCAGGTCCGGCGTGCCGGTCTCGCACCACACCATATCGGCCACTTCGGCATAGGCCAGGCCGCGGCTGACGGCCTGCTCGAAGCCCTTCTTCGAGCGGTAGAAGCCTTCGACGGTGCGCTCGCCGGTGAGGAAGGGCTTGTCGTTGTCGTCGACGTCGCTGGTCACCAGATCGGCGGCTTCGGCGTCGGTGCGCGCCAGCAGGATCGTCGGCACGCCCATCACGTCGGCCGCCAGGCGCGCCGCCGTCAGCTTGGCCACCGCTTCACGCGTCGGCACCAGCACCTTGCCGCCCATGTGGCCGCACTTCTTCACCGAGGCCAGCTGGTCCTCGAAGTGCACGCCGGCGGCGCCGGCTTCGATCATGGCCTTCATCAGCTCGAAGGCGTTGAGCACGCCGCCGAAGCCGGCTTCGGCGTCGGCGACGATCGGCGCGAAGAAGTCGATGTCGTTCTTGCCTTCGCTCCACTGGATCTGGTCGGCGCGGGTGAAGGTGTTGTTGATCTTCTTCACCACCTTCGGCACCGAATCCACCGCGTACAGCGACTGGTCCGGGTACATCTCGCCGTTGCTGTTGGCGTCGCCCGCCACCTGCCAGCCCGACAGGTAGATGGCCTTCAGGCCGGCCTTGACCTGCTGCATCGCCTGGTTGCCGGTCAACGCGCCCAGCGTGTTGACGAAGGGCTCGGTATTGCACAGGTTCCACAGCTTCTCGGCACCGCGCCGGGCCAGCGTGTGCTCTACCGCCAGGCTGCCGCGCAGGCGCACCACGTCGGCCGCGGTGTAGTTGCGCTTGATGCCCTTCCAACGCGGATTGGTGGCCCAGTCCTTTTCGAGGGCGGCGATTTGTTGTTCACGTGACGGCTGGCTCATCGGTGGCTCCTTGGTGGCACGAGGGGTGGTTCGGTGGTTCGGTGGTTCGCAATGGGCTCAAGCGTAGCCGCTCGGCGGCCGGCTCTTCACACTTATGTCTTATAGAAGACTAAAAATGTTCTTCTGTGATTTCAATGAGTTAGGAGCGGCGTGCCGCGATGTGAAACAGATTGGAGCCGGATGAAAATCCATGCTGCAGCGCAGCGTGCGCGAATTCCACGATGCAGAAAGGTGCTGCCGCAATGCGAAAATCAACCGCCCGCCGCGGCGAAGGACCACCAACGCGCATAGATGCGGTCCGCCAGCGCCTGCTGCGCCTGCAGATGCCGCTTCATGTCGTCGCGCATGCGCTGGCCGCCGTGCACCGTGGCGTGGCGCCGCTGCGGCTCGTGAAAGGCGGGCGTGTCCGGCAGCGACCAGCGCAGCAGCTTTTCCGCGTCGAGCTCGACGTGGAACTGCAGCGCCAGATGCATGCCGATCGCGAAGGCCTGGTGGGTGCAGGCCGCGCTGCCGGCCAGCGCTACGGCGCCGGGGGGCAGTGCGAAGGCCTCCTCGTGCCACTGGAACACGGTGAACTGCGGCGCATCGCCGAGCCAGGCGCGCGCCTCGGCGTTGTCCGCACGCGTGATCGCATGCCAGCCGACCTCGGGCGCGAGCGAAGGCTCCACGGCCGCGCCCAGCGCGCGCGCCATCAGCTGGCCGCCCAGGCAGTGGCCGATGACCGGACGGCCGCGCGCCATCGCGTCCAGGATCAGCAGCTCGGCCTGGCGCAGCGGCGGCAACGGGTCGTTGGCGCTCATCTCGCCGCCGAGGATGGCCAGCGCCGAATGCTCGTGCAGATGCGCCGGAAAGGGCTCGCCGGCTTCGCTGTTGCGTACATCGAAGCGCAGACCCTGGCGCTGCAGCCACTGCGCCAGATAGGCCGGGCCATCGTCGCTGAGGTGCTGCAGGATCAGGACGGGTTTCATCGGTGGGCGCCTGGGCAGGCGGCGGTGCAAGGCTTCGTATCATCGGCCCATCCGCACGCCTGCCATGAGCCGCTTCGCCTTTCAGTCGGACAACAGCTTTCTGAAGGTGCCGCGAGGCAGCGGCGTGGCGCCCTTCGCCGTCGCCGGCATCGCCTGGGACGGCGCCACCACCAACCGTCCCGGCGCACGCTTCGGCCCGCGCGCGATCCGCGAGGCCAGCCACATGCTGTGCGACGGCGTGCATCCGTTGTTCGACGTCAGCCCCGAAGGCCGGCTGTCCGACGCCGGCGACCTGGCCCTGCCGAATACCAGCCTGGAGGCGATGCGCGCGGCGATGCCGCCGCTGGTCGACGCGCTGATCCGCGCGCAGCACATGGCCTGGCTCGGCGGCGACCATTCGATCACGCTGCCGCTGCTGCGGAGCTATCGCCGCTGGCTGGGCCGGCCGCTGGCGGTGATCCACTTCGACGCGCATTGCGACACGTGGCGCGATCATTTCGGCGAACCCAGCGGCCACGGCACCTGGGTCTACGAAGCGATGCAGGAAGGCCTGGTGATGCACGCGTGTTTCGTGCAGTTCGGCATCCGCTCGGCCGGTGCGCGCGAGGCGCGCGACTACGTGCGCGACCAGGGCGGCATGATCTTCGACGCACGAGGCCTGCGCGGGCTGGAAAGCGCGGCGCAACTGGCGCCCGTGCTGCAGGCGGTGCGCGAGCGCTTCGCCGCGCATGGCCATCCGCCTGTCTATCTGAGCCTGGACATCGACGTGCTCGACCCGGCATTCGCTCCCGGCACCGGCACGCCCGAGCCGGGCGGGCTGAGCAGCAACCAGGTCTTCACCATGCTCGAGGAACTGGCCGGCCTGCCCTTCGTCGGCATGGACTGCGTCGAGGTCGCGCCACCCTACGACCATGGCGAGATGAGCAGCTGTGCCGCCGCGAGCTTCGTCTGGACCTACCTGTGCGGCTGCATCGCCCGCGGCGCCTACCGTCCCGGCTGAGAGCTCACAGCGCCAGCGCGGTGGTCTTCTTCACCGTGCGCAGCACCAGCATCGAATTCGAGCGCGCGACGCCGGGCAGGCGCATCAGCACCTCGGTGTGGAAGCGCTCCAGGTCCTCGGCGTCGCGGTAGGCAAAGCGCAGCAGGTAGTCGTTGGAGCCGGCGACGTAGAAGCAATCCAGGATCTCCGGCGCATCGCGCACCGCCTGCTCGAAGGCTTCGAGCTGCGGGTTGTTCATGCTCTCCAGGTTGATGATCGTGAAGCTGGTGCCGTGCCGGCCCACGGCTTTGGGGTTCAGCAGCGCCACGTACTGCGCGATGACGCCCGAGTCCTCGAGCTGCTTGACGCGCCGCAGGCAGGCCGACGGCGACAGATGCACGCGCTGCGCCAGCTCCACGTTCGAAAGCCGGCCGTCGCGCTGCAGCGCTTCGAGGATGTTGCGGTCTACCGAATCGAGTTGCGCGACAGGGGATGAGTTTCGCATTTCGTGCGGCATGACACTGGATGCGCCGCATGATATTGCATGCGAACCGCGTGGATTCCGCGAATGCGGCTGCACATTGCCGAACACTGTGTTTAGACTGCCCAGCGCAGCGGCGCACGCCGCCAGCTCCGACACGCACCCCGCAGAGGAAACGCCATGAAGCCCGAACTCGACGCATTCTGGATGCCCTTCACCGCCAGCCGGCACTTCAAGAAGGCGCCGCGCTTGCTGGTCAAGGCCTCGGGCATGTACTACTGGGACGACCACGGCCGCCAGATCCTTGACGCCGTGGCCGGCCTGTGGTGCGTCAACGCCGGCCACAACCGGCCGAAGGTGGTGCAGGCGATCCAGGCGCAGGCGGCCGAGATGGACTACGCGCCGCCCTTCCAGATGGCGCAGCCCAAGGCTTTCGAGCTGGCCGACAAGCTGGCCAAGCTGGCCCCGGCCGGCATGAACAAGGTCTTCTTCACCAATTCGGGCTCCGAGTCGGTGGAGACGGCGCTGAAGATGGCCATCGCCTACCACCGCGCGCGCGGCGAAGGCCAGCGCACACGGCTGATCGGGCGCGAGCGCGGCTACCACGGCGTCAATTTCGGCGGCATCTCGGTCGGCGGCATCTCGGGCAACCGCAAGATGTTCGGCACGCTGCTCGCCGGCGTCGACCACATCCGCCATACGCACGATCCGGCGCGCAACGCCTTCAGCATGGGCCAGCCCGAACACGGCGCGGAGTTCGCCGACGACCTGGAGCGCGTGATCGCGCTGCACGACGCGTCGACCATTGCCGCGGTCATCGTCGAGCCGATCGCCGGCTCCACCGGCGTGCTGGTGCCGCCCAAGGGCTACCTGAACCGCTTGCGCGAGATCTGCGACAAGCACGGCATCCTGCTGATCTTCGACGAGGTCATCACCGGCTTCGGCCGCACCGGCGCGCCCTTCGCCGCCGACACCTTCGGCGTCACGCCCGACCTGATGACGCTGGCCAAGGGCCTGACCAGCGGCGCCGTGCCGATGGGCGCGGTGCTGGCCACGCAGGCGATCCACGACGTCTTCATGACCGGGCCCGAATACATGATCGAGTTCGCGCACGGCTACACCTATTCGGCGCATCCGCTGGCCTGCGCTGCCGGCCTGGCGGCGCTGGACACCTACGCCGGCGAAGGCCTGCTGACGCGCGCCAGCCAGTTGCACGCCTATTTCGGCGAGGCGCTGCACCGTTTGAAGGGCCTGCCGCACGTCATCGACATCCGCAACTTCGGCCTCGTCGGCGGCGTCGAGATGGCACCGCGCGCGGGCGAGCCGGGCAAGCGCGCGCTGGACGTGTTCCTCGACTGTTACGAGCAGGGCGTGATGGTGCGCTACACCGGCGACACCATTGCGCTGTCGCCGCCGCTGATCATCGAACGCGAGCAGATCGACCGCGTCGTCGACACGCTGCGCGGCGCGATCCAGCGGGCGGCCTGAGGACACGAAGGCATGCCTGCGCATGACTTCGTGCTGCAGCGCCGGCCTGGCGCTCTGCGGCAGGCGGCCTGACACAGGCTTCGTCGCGCACACGCCACCGAGGGCTTGCCTAGTGCAGTGTTCCACGCTGTGCGGCACTTAAGAAAACCGATGGATTTGTCGTCCTGGCTAGGCGCAAACCGCAGTGATACCCGTAGGTATCACGAGGATTTGCAACGACGCCAGGGCGGCAAAGACGCGGTTTTATGTGCTGCATAGCGTGGAACACTGCACTAGCGCATACCGAGTCATGGACCTGCTGAGCGCCGATCGCGAACTCACCCGCAACTCCTACTACGCGGCCACGGCGGCGCGCCAGCAGTCCTTCGCCGCGCTGCAGGGCAGCGCCTCATGCGACGTGGCGGTGGTCGGCGGCGGCCTGGCCGGGCTGTCGGCCGCGCTGGAACTGGCCGAACGCGGTTATGCGGTGACGCTGCTCGAAGCCCGCGAGCTCGGCTGGGGCGCCAGCGGCCGCAACGGCGGGCAGGCGATCCACGGCCTGGCCTGCGACCAGACGACGCTGGAGCAGCAGCTCGGCCTGGACGAGGCGAGGCGCATCTGGGCCATGTCGATCGAGGCGCTGGAGCTGATGCGCGAGCGCATCCGCCGCCACGCCATCGACTGCGACTGGCGCGACGGCTTTCTGTCGCTGGCCACCAGCGCGCGCAAGGGCCGCGAACTGCAGCAGGGGGCCGAACGCCTGCACCGCGTCTATGGCTACGAACAGCAGCCCATTGCGCCGGCCGACATGCCGCGCTGGATCGCCAGCCGGCGCTTCCACAGCGGCGTGTTCGACGCCCGCTCCGGGCACCTGCATCCGCTGAAGTACACGCTCGGCCTGGCGCGCGCCGCCGCCGCTGCCGGCGTGCGCCTGCACGAACACAGCCCGGTGCAGTCGCTGTTGCCAGGTGCCGGCGTGCTTCTCGCCACGCCGCACGGTGAACTGTGCGCGCGCCACGTGCTGCTGGCCGGCAACGTCTACCTGCGGGGCCTGGCACCGGAGCTGGAATCGCGCATCATGCCGGTCGGCACCTACATCGCCTGCACCCGCACGCTGGACGACGCGCTGGCCGACAGCCTGATCCCGTCGCGCGCGGCGGTGTGCGACACCAATTTCGTGCTCGACTACTTCCGCACCACCAACGACCAGCGCATGCTCTACGGCGGACGCGTCAGCTACAGCACGGTGACGCCGGCGAACCTGGCCGAGAGCATCCGCCAGCGCATGGTCCTCACCTTCCCGCAGCTGTCGGGCGCGAAGATCGAGTTCGCCTGGGGCGGCTTCGTCGACATCTCGATGAACCGCGCACCCGACTTCGGCCGGCTGCCGGCGCGCGGCGGCCATGCGGCGAACGTCTACTACCTGCAGGGCTTCTCCGGCCACGGCCTGGCGTTGACCGGCCTGGCCGGCAGGCTCGTGGCCGAAGCCATCGCCGGCGACGCCAGCCGGCTCGACACCTTCGCGCGCATCCGCCACCGGCCTTTCCCCGGCGGCCGGCTGATGCGCACGCCGGCGCTGGTGCTGGGCATGGCTTGGTATCGCATGAGGGACCTGGTCGCATGAAGCTTCCCGACCCGTCTTCTGCGGTCAGGCCGCTGGTGCTTGTGCCGGCCTGCAACCGGCAGATCGGCCTGCATCCCTATCACGTCGCCGGCAAGAAGTACGTCGACTTCGTGCGCCTGGCCGGCTGCCTGCCGCTGGTGGTGCCGAATGCCGCCGGGGACGATGTGGATGCGCTGCTGGGGCTGGCCGACGGCGTGCTGCTGACGGGTTCGCCGTCCAACGTGCACCCGCGCCACTTCGATGAGCAGCTGCACAGCCCGGCGCTGCCGCTCGACACCGATCGCGACGACTGGATATTGCCTTTCATCCCGCAGGTGCTGGCGCGCGGCCTGCCGCTGTTCGCCATCTGCCGCGGCGCGCAGGAAACCAACGTCGCGCTCGGCGGCTCGCTGCACCAGGCGGTGCAGGAGGTGGCCGGACACCTCGACCACCGCGCCCCGTCCGACGTGGATGCCGAACTGCAGTACGGGCCGGCGCACGAGGTCGAAGTGCTGCCCGGCGGCGTGCTGGCACGCATCGTCGACCGCGCGCGCTTCCAGGTGAATTCGGTGCACGGCCAGGCCGTGAACCGGCTGGCCCGGGGCCTGCGCGTGGAGGCCCGGGCCCCGGACGGGCTGATCGAGGCCTTCTCGCAGCCCGGCGCGGCCGGCTTCAACCTGTGCGTGCAATGGCATCCGGAGTGGCAGGCTGCCGGCAACCCGGTGTCGGCGCGGCTGGCGCGGGCCTTCGGCGACGCCTGCCGCGCCTATCGCGGGCATCATCGCCGCACGACGCCCTAAACCAATTCCAACCAGGTGCCCCATGGTGCAAAGAGACAATTTCAACTTCAGCGAACTCGAACAGTGGCTCGACACGCATCGCGTGACCGAGATCGAATGCCTGGTGCCCGACCTGACCGGCGTGGCGCGCGGCAAGATCCTGCCGCGCGAGAAGTTCACCGAGGACCGCGGCATGCGCCTGCCCGAAGCGGTGGTGGCGATGGGCGTGACCGGCGAGTTCCCCGAGGAAGGGCCGTACTACGAGGTCATCAGCCCGACCGACCGCGACATGCACCTGCGCCCCGACCCGAGCACGGCGCGCATCGTGCCCTGGGCCATCGACCCGACCGCGCAGGTGATCCACGACTGCTACGACAAGCATGGCGCGCTCGTGCCCTTCGCGCCGCGCTCGGTGCTGCGCCGCGTGTGCGGGTTGTTCGAGGCCGAGGGCTGGCTGCCGGTGGTGGCGCCGGAGCTGGAGTTCTACCTGGTGGCGCGCAACACCGATCCGGACCTGCCGCTCAAACCCCCGGTGGGCCGCAGCGGCCGCACCGAGACCGGGCGCCAGGCCTATTCGATCGATGCGGTCAACGAGTTCGACCCGCTGTTCGAGGACGTCTACGACTACTGCGAAAAGATGGAGCTGAACGTGGACACGCTGATCCACGAGGTCGGCGCCGGGCAGATGGAGATCAACTTCTTCCATGCCCATCCGTTGAACCTGGCCGACGAGACCTTCCTGTTCAAGCGCACGGTGCGCGAGGTCGCGCTGCGCCACGACATGTACGCCACCTTCATGGCCAAGCCGATCGCCGGCGAGCCGGGCAGCGCGATGCACGTGCACCAGAGCCTGGTCGCCTGCGACGGCGGGCACAACCTGTTCAGCCGGCCCGACGGCACGCCCAGCGAGATGTTCTACTGGTACATCGGCGGGCTGCAGAAGTACATGCCGGCGGCGATGGCGCTGTTCGCACCCTATGTCAACAGCTACCGCCGGCTGGTGCGCAGCAATGCCGCGCCGATCAACATCCAGTGGGGCACCGACAACCGCACCGTCGGCATCCGCTCGCCGGTCGCCGGCCCGCAGGCGCGGCGCGTCGAGAACCGCGTCATCGGCGCCGACGCCAACCCCTACGCCGCGCTGGCGGCCACGCTGGCCTGCGGCTGGCTGGGCATCAAGCAGCGCATCCAGCCCGGCGCCGAGTGCAAGGGCGACGCCTACCTGGGCGAGCACGCGCTGCCGCGCAGCCTGGGCGAGGCGCTGCAGCTGCTGCGCGAGGACAAGGATCTGACCGAGGTGCTGGGCGAGGCCTTCGTCACCGTCTACACCGAGATCAAGGAAAGCGAATACGCCGAGTTCATGAAGGTGATCTCGCCCTGGGAGCGCGAACACCTGCTGCTGCACGTCTGAGGAAAGCCCGATGCCACGCAACACCACCCGAACGACCGAACAGTGGCAGCGCGCCGACGCCGCGCACTTCCTGCATCCGTTCACCGACTTCAAGGCGCTGGCGGGTAGAGGCTCGCGCATCATCACGCGCGCCGACAACGTCTACCTGTGGGACAGCGAAGGCCGCAAGATTCTCGACGCGATGTCGGGCCTGTGGTGCGTCAACGCCGGCTACGGCCAGCGCGCGCTGATCGACGCCGCGGCGCGGCAGATGGCCGAGCTGCCCTTCTACAACGCCTTCTTCCAGACGGCCACGCCGCCGGCCATCGAGCTGGCCGAGCTGCTGGCCGAAGTCACCCCGCCGCAGTTCGGCCACGTGTTCTTTTCGGGCTCCGGCTCCGAGGGCAACGACACCGTGGTGCGCATGGTGCGGCGCTACTGGGACCTGCTCGGTCAGCCCGAACGCCAGGTGATCATCAGCCGCCGCAACGCCTACCACGGCTCGACGATGGCCGGCGCCTCGCTCGGCGGCATGGGCGGCATGCATGCGCAGGGCGGGTTGCCGATCCCGGGCATCGTGCACATCGGGCAGCCGCACTGGTGGGAGCACGGGCGCCCGCAGGGCTTGAATCGCGAGGACTTCGGCCTTGTTGCCGCCGGCTGGCTGGAGCAGAAGATCCTCGAGCTCGGCGCGGACCAGGTGGCGGCCTTCATCGGCGAGCCGGTGCAAGGTGCCGGTGGCGTGATCGTGCCGCCCGAGAGCTACTGGCCCGAAGTACAGCGCATCTGCGACAAGTACGGCGTGCTGCTGGTCAGCGACGAGGTCATCTGCGGCTTCGGCCGCACCGGCCGCTGGTTCGGCTGCGAGCGCTTCGGCTTCAAGCCCGACCTGATGACCTTCGCCAAGGGCGTGACCAGCGGCTACGTGCCTCTGGGCGGCGTGATGGTCGGCGAGCGCATCGCCAAGGTACTGATCGAGCGCGGCGGCGAGTTCGCGCACGGCTACACCTACTCGGGTCATCCGGTGGCCTGCGCGGTGGCGCTGGCCAACATCCGGCTGATGCGCGAGCTGAAGCTGGTCGAACACGTGCGCGACGACGTCGGCCCGTACCTGGCGCAGCGCTTCGGCGAGCTGGCCGCGCACCCGCTGGTCGGTGAAGTGCAGACCTGCGGCCTGATGGGCGCGCTGCAGCTGGTCAAGAACCCGCGCGACGGCACGCCCTTCCCCGCCGAACTCGAGTTCGGCATGGTCTGCCGCGGCCACTGCTTCGACAACGGGCTGATCATGCGCGCCGTCGGCGACCGCATGATCGCCGCGCCGCCGCTGGTCATCACGCGCGCGCAGATCGACGAGATGATGGTACTGGTCCGCCGTTGCCTGGACCTGAGCCTGGCCGACGCGCGGCGCCACGACTGGCTGGACTGACCCGCCACCGAGCGCTTCCCCCGATGGCCGGTGCGCCGCGGCCCCCTACACTAGTGCAGTGTTCCACGCTGTGCGGCACTCGAGAAAACCGATGGATTTGTCGTCCTGGCTAGGCGCAAACCGCAGTGATGCCCGTAGGTATCACGAGGATTTGCAACGACGCCAGGGCGGCAAAGACGCGGTTTTATGTGCTGCACAGCGTGGAACGCTGCACTAGCGCGCCGCCGCACCATCGATCACCCCTGGAGCCCCGCCCATGAGCCGATTTCCCTTCCGTCGCGCCGCCGCACTCCTCGCCGCGGGCCTGGCCCTGGCCGGCTCCGGGGCACGGGCGCAGGAGGAAGAGAAGGTGCTCAACATCTACAACTGGTCCGACTACATCGCCGAGGACACGATCAAGAAGTTCGAGGCCGAGACCGGCATCAAGGTGCGCTACGACAACTTCGACAACAACGAGATCGTGCACGCCAAGCTGGTGGCCGGCCGCACCGGCTATGACCTGGTGGTGCCCTCGTCGAACTTCGCCAAGCTGCAGGCCGACGGCGGGCTGCTGCGCAAGATCGACAAGGCGCAGCTGTCCAACTACAAGTACCTGGACCCGGCGCTGCAGGCGCAGCTGGCGCAGCTGGACCCGAACAACGACTACATGGTCAACTGGCTGTGGGGCTACACCACCATCGGCATCAACGTCGACAAGGTCAAGGCGGCGCTGGCACCGAAGCCGCTGCCCGACAACGTCTGGGAGCTGGTGTTCAACCCCGAGTACGCGAGCAAGCTCAAGAGCTGCGGCGTGTCCTTCCTCGATTCGGCCACCGAGGTCGTGCCGGCCGCGCTGCACTACCTGGGCAAGCCGCCGTTCAGCAAGAACCCCGGCGACTACACCGCCGCGGCCAACGTGCTGAAGGCGGTGCGCCCGTACATCACGGTATTCAGTTCGTCGGGCTACATCAACGACCTGGCCAGCGGCTCGATCTGCGTGGCGCTGGGCTGGTCGGGCGACATCAACATCGCGCGCCAGCGCGCCATCGACGGCAAGACCGGCAACAACATCCAGGCGCTGATCCCGAAGAACGGCGGGCTGCTGTTCTTCGACGTGATGGTCATCCCGGCCGACGCCGCGCACCCCGGCAACGCGCACAAGTTCATCAACTACATCCTGCGTCCCGAGGTGCACGCCTCGCTGACCAACAAGGTCTTCTACGCCAACCCGAACACCGAATCGAAGCCCTTCATCAAGCCCGAGGTGGCCAACAACCCGACGGTGTTCCTGCCGCCGGCCGACCTGAAGGCCATGGTGCCGCCCGACGCGCTGAACAGCGACCTGCGGCGGCTGATGACGCGCACCTACACCGCCTTCAAGACCGGGCTGTAAGCAAGCGATGGCTGGCAGCGGCGGGCAACGCGGCGCAGGCGGCACCGCCTTCCTGCGCATCGAGCATCTGGTCAAGGATTTCGACGGCTACAAGGCCGTCAACGACGTCTCGCTCGACATCCACAAGGGCGAGATCTTCGCGCTGCTCGGCTCGTCGGGCTGCGGCAAGAGCACGCTGCTGCGCATGCTCGCCGGCTTCGAGGCGCCGAGCGCCGGGCGCATCGTGCTCGACGGCCGCGACCTCGCCGATCTGCCGCCCTACCAGCGGCCGATGAACATGATGTTCCAGAGCTACGCGCTGTTTCCGCACCTGAGCGTGTGGGACAACATCGCCTTCGGCCTGAGGCGCGACGGCCTGCCCAAGCCGCAGGTGGCCGAGCGCGTCGAGGCCATGCTCAGGCTGGTGCAGCTGGGCAAGTTCGCCAAGCGCAAGCCGCACCAGCTGTCGGGCGGCCAGCAGCAGCGCGTGGCGCTGGCGCGCAGCCTGGCCAAGCAGCCGCAGCTGCTGCTGCTGGACGAGCCGCTCGGTGCGCTGGACAAGAAGCTGCGCGAGCAGACGCAGATCGAACTGGTCAACATCATCGAGTCGGTCGGCGTGACCTGCGTGATGGTCACGCACGACCAGGAAGAAGCGATGACCATGGCCTCGCGCATCGCCATCATGAGCGAGGGCCGCTTCCTGCAGGTGGGGCCGCCCGGCGAGATCTACGAGACGCCGGCGACGCGCTTCGTCGCCGACTTCATCGGCAACGTCAACCTGATGGACGGCACGCTCGACGTCGACGCGCCCGACCACGTGATCATCGGCTGCGCCGACTGCAAGCACTATGTCGGCCACGGCATCACCGGCAGCCAAGGCATGGCGGTGACGGTGGCGCTGCGGCCGGAGAAGATCCACCTGTCGCGCAAGCCGTGCGAGGACGAATACAACTCGGTGCGCGGGCGCGTCAAGGAGATGTCTTACTTCGGCAGCTTCACCGTCTACCACCTCGAACTCGCCAGCGGCGCGCTGCTGAAGGCCGCCCAGGCCAACGTGCAGCGCCACCGCGACGACGAGCTCACCTGGGGCGACGAGGTCTGGGCGCACTGGTCGCGCTCGGCCCACGTCGTGCTGACGCAATGAAGCTGCGCGGACGCCACGCCGTCATCGGCGTGCCCTACCTGTGGCTGCTGGTGTTCTTCCTGCTGCCCTTCGTCATCGTGCTGCGCATCAGCATGTCCGAGATGCAGGGCGTGCAGTTCAAGGACCTGCTGAGCTTCAGCGACGGCGTGCTGCAGCTGACGCTGAAGCTGTCGAACTACGTCTTCCTCGCCGAGGACGCGCTGTACCTGAGCACCTACCTGTCGAGCCTGAAGTACGCGGCGGCGACGACCGTGCTGTGCCTGGCGCTGGGTTATCCCTTCGCCTATTTCATGGCGCGCGCGAAGTCCACGCTGCAGCCGGCGCTGCTGATGCTGGTGATGCTGCCGTTCTGGACCTCGTTCCTGCTGCGCGTCTATGCGTGGAAGGGCCTGCTCAGCGAGAACGGCTGGGTCGCCGAGCTGCTGATCGGCAGCGGCATCGACCGGCTGCTGGCCGCGGCCGGGCTGATCGCCGCGCCGGGGCAGCTGATGCACACGCCCTTCTCGCTGGTGCTGGGCATGACCTACACCTACCTGCCCTTCATGATCCTGCCGCTGTACGCCAACCTGTCGAAGATGGATCTGCAGCTGCTCGAGGCCGCGGCCGACCTGGGCGCCACCGCCTGGACGGCGTTCTGGAAGATCACCGTGCCGCTGTCCAAGGCCGGCATCATCGCCGGCTCGATGCTGGTGTTCATTCCCTGCGTCGGCGAGTTCGTCATCCCCGAACTGCTCGGCGGCCCGCAGACGCTGATGATCGGCCGCGTCATGTGGGACGAGTTCTTCTCCAACAACGACTGGCCGATGGCCTCGACCGTGGCCGTGGTGATGGTGCTGCTGATCATCGTGCCGCTGGCCGTCTTCAACAAGTACCAGGCCGAGGCACAGGAGAAGCGGAAATGAAGCAGGCCGACTCGCCGGCGAATTCGCGGGCCGAGCGCCGGGCCGCTCCCGAGCCGGCCCGCGTCCCCCCGGGGGACCGGCCGGCGTACCCGTCGGACGAGGGGTCGCTATGAACCGCTGGTTCGGGCGCGGCTGGCTGAGTGTCGGCTACCTGTTCCTGTACCTGCCGATCGTCGCGCTGGTGCTGTATTCGTTCAACGATTCGCCGGTGCCCAACGTCTGGCGCGGCTTCACGCTGAAGTGGTATGCCGCGCTGGCCGAGGACCGCGAGATCCAGTCCGGCCTGTGGTTGAGCCTGAAGATCGCCTTCCTCACCGCCTGCGGCGCGGTGGTGCTGGGCACGCTGGCGGCCTTCGCGCTGGTCAAGTACAAGCGCTTCGCCGGGCGCACGCTGTTCAGCGGCATGGTCAACGCACCGCTGGTCATGCCCGACGTGGTGGTGGGCCTGTCGCTGCTGCTGATGCTGGTGTCGGTGCAGCGCGCGATCGGCTTCCCCGAGCGCGGGCTGCTGACCATCTGGCTCGGCCACCTGCTGCTCGGCACGGCCTACGCCGCGGTGGTCGTGCAGGCGCGGCTGCAGGATCTGAACCCGCAGCTCGAAGAAGCGGCGATGGACCTGGGCGCCAGGCCGCACCAAGTGTTCTGGCTGGTGACGCTGCCGATGATCTCGCAGTCGCTGCTGTCGGCCTGGCTGCTGACCTTCACCATCTCGCTGGACGACGTGGTGCTGTCGGCCTTCCTGTCCGGGCCGGGCGCGACGACGATGCCGCTGGTCATCTTCTCGCGCGCGCGGCTTGGCCTGAACCCGAGCGTGAACGCGGTGGCCACGCTGATCGTGGCCGCGGTGGCGGTCGGCGTGCTCGCCGCCAGCTGGCTGATCGCCCGCGCAGAACGCAAAAGACTGCTCGATCTGGCCGAGGCTTCGCGCCACTAAAGCGCGCGCCCGCCACCACAATGACAACCGAGGAGACCCCGACAATGAGCTTCACCCGCCCCCAGGCTGCGTGCTTCGCGCTGGCGCTGGCCGCCGCCCTGCCTGCCGCCGCGCAGACCAATGCGGAAGTGCTGAACGAGTTGAAGGCCCTGCGCGAGCGCGTCAACCAGCTCGAGCAGCAGCTGAAGCAGACGCAGGCCAAGCCGGCCACGCCGCCCGCGGGCCAATGGGGCATGACACCGGCACAGGCGGCCGAGCTGAACCGCCTGACGGTCAAGGTCGAGGCGATGGAAGACGCGCGCGACGAAGGCGGCTTCGGCGGCCTGAAGATCAGCGGCCAGATGCAGGCCGCCTACATCTACAACCGCGCCCAAGACCTGGCGGGCTTCCAGTTCCTGGATTCGGTGGCTGACTATGACTACAACTACTGGAACTCCTTCATCGGCATGGCCGTGCTCGACTTCCAGAAGGAAATGCAGAATGGCACAAAGTGGCGCCTGACGCTAACGCCGCAGCGCGGGGTCGGCTCCGTGATCGATGGCTATTCCATCGTGCACGAGGCCAGCGTGTCGGTGCCATTGACCGACCTACAGACGCGTTTCATCGCCGGCCAGATCCCAGACTGGCAGGGCTATGAGTACTACTTTCCATGGGACAACAAGCTGATCACTCACAACCTGTTGTTCGACTTCACCGCGCCGACTGGCTACATCGGCGCCGGCATCGACTACACCAGCGGCAAATGGGTCACCAAGGCGATGCTGGCGCAGATGAACCAGAACGCCAACTACTCGGCCGCCAAGGGTTCGGTGCTCGCGTTCCGCGTCGACTATGCGCGCGGCGAGTACCAGGGCTTCGGCGCGGCCGGCGTCTACGGCCAGGCGCCCAACTTCGTCAACGAGACCGGCAACACCAACCTCGGCCTGATCGAGGCCGACGGCTACTTCATCCGCGGCGACTGGACGGTGCAGGGCCAGCTGAGCTACGGCTACCAGAAGGACGCGGCGATCACGCCCTCGGCCAGCGGCGGCCTGCGCACCGCGTCGTGGTACGGGCTGTCGACGCTGGCGGCCTACAAGTTCACGCCGCGCTTCGAAGGCGTCGGCCGTTTCGACTACCTGAACAACTCGCGCAACGGCGGCGGCCTGCTCGGCTACGGCACCGACTACGGCAACGGCATCGGCCCCAACGGCAACCTGGGCTGCGAGGCCGGCGTGGTCTACGTCAGCGGCTGCGACGAGGGCGCGAACCGCTACGCGCTGTCGCTGGGCCTGAACTACGTGTTCAACCAGTACACGATGTTCAAGGTCGAGGCGCGCTACGACTGGGCCAACCAGCCGGTGTTCCTGTACGTCGACGACGGCAGCTACCGCAAGAACAACACCGTGCTCGGCACCTCGGTGGTCGTGTCCTTCTGACCACGAAGGCGCCGCGCCCGCGCGGCGTAGCATCGGCGCCCGGGAGGGGAGCACCGATGAAGGATCTGAACGAACGCCTGCGCGCGGCCGGCGTGCACACGCTGCTGGCGCAGTTCACCGACCTGCTGGGCGCGGCCAAGGGCAAGCTGCTGCCGCTGACGCACCTGGACGAGCTGCTGGCCGACGGCATCAGCTTCTCCGGCCCGGCGATCGCCGGCACCGGCCTGCCGCGCATCGGTCCGCGCGCCGAGTACTACGCGCGCGGCAATGCCAGCACGGCGACCGTGCTGCCCTGGATGCCCGGCGTGGCGCGCATCGTCTGCGACGGTTTCGTCAACGGCCAGCCCTTCGACGCCTGCCCGCGCCAGATCCTGAAGCGCGCGGTGGCGCGGCTGGCCGACCGCGGCTGGCACCTGCGCACCGGCATCGAGCCCGAATTCTTCCTGCTGCGGCGCGATGGCGGCCGGCTGGTGCCGGCCGACCCGCTGGACGCGCTGGACAAGCCCTCCTACGACCTGAAGTCGCTGTCGCGCCAGCAGGGTTTGCTGCACGAGCTGCAGGTCGCGCTGGCCAAGTGCGGCCTGGACGTGCTGCAGATCGACCATGGCGACGCCCAGGGGCAGTACGAGCTGAACTTCGGGTTCGACGAGGCCGTGACCAGCGCCGACCATCTGATGCTGTTCAAGCTCGGCGCCCATGCGATGGCCGAGGCGCAGGGCATGGTGTTCTCGATGATGCCCAAGCCTTTTCGCGACCAGCCGGGCAGCGGCATGCATTTCCACGTCTCGCTGTGGTCGGACTGGAACCCGAAGCGGCCGGACAACGCCCACAACGTGTTCGTGCCGCACCGCAGCGACGGCAGCGCCGACCGCGAGCGCAGCTTGTCGCCGGTCGGCCGGCAGTTCATCGGCGGCGTGCTGGCCCACGCGGCCGCGCTGACGGCGCTGGTCGCGCCCACCGTCAACTCGTACAAGCGTCTGCGCGTATTGCCTTCGCGCTCGGGCACGAGCTGGGCGCCGGCCCACGTCGCGCAAGGGCCGCACAACCGCACGGCCGCGCTGCGCACGCTGTACGGCCGCTTTGAATGGCGCGTGCCCGATGCCGCCGCCAACCCCTACCTGGCAACGGCGGCGCTGATCGCCGCGGGCCTGGACGGCATCGACCGCAAGCTCGAACCGCCCGACGACTGCACCGACGACTTGTTCGAGCTGCCGGCAGCGCAACTGCGCGAGCGCGGCATCGCGCTGCTGCCGCAGTCGCTGGGCGAGGCGCTGGACGCGCTGGCGGCCGATGAGCTGATCTGCATGATGCTGGGCGAGACGGCGGCACAGCAGTTCGTGCAGCTCAAGCGCGGCGAGATCGCCGAATACCGGCAGCACATCAGCGATTGGGAATGGCGGCGCTACGCCGAAGCGTTCTGAGCAGCTGACGGGCGGCGCCGCCTTGAGTTCCGACCGCAAGGCCGTGCCGTGGCTGGCCTATGCCAGCCTGGGCACCAGCATGGCCGTGGTCGGCTGCTATGTCGGCCTGTCCAGGCTGCTGGTGGCCGCGTTCCCGGTGTTCCTGCTCGCCTGGCTGCGCTTCGGCATCGCCGCACTGGCGATGCCGCACTGGGTGCGCCGGCGCGGCGGCGACGCGCCGCTGTCGGCGCACGACCGCCGGCTGCTGTTCTGGGGGAGCTTCCTCGGCAACTTCCTGTTCTCGATCTGCATGCTCTACGGCGTGGCGTTGAGCTCGGCGCTGGCCGCCGGCGTGGTGATGGCCGCCATTCCCGCGGCGGTGGCGCTGCTGTCGCGCGTCTTCCTCGGCGAGCGCATCCGCGGCCGTGTGATGGCGGCGATCGCGCTCGCCGGCATCGGCATCGCCATGCTGGCGCTGGCCAAGGGCGGCGCCGGCGCGCCGGCCAGCACCGCCACGCGCTGGGGCCATCTGCTGCTGCTGGGCGCGGTGCTGTGCGAGGCCAGCTACGTGGTCATCGGCAAGCGGCTGACCGCGCAGCTGCCGCCGCGGCGCATCAGCGCGCTGATCAACCTGTGGGGGCTGGCGCTGGCCACGCCGCTGGGCTTGTGGCAGGCGTGGCGCTTCGACTTCGGCGCAGTCGGTGCCGGCACCTGGACGCTGCTGGTCTTCTATTCGATCGCCGCCAGCATGGTCAGCGTCTGGCTGTGGATGCAGGGGCTGCGCCACGTGCCGGCGCCGCAGGCGGGCGTGTTCACGGTGATGCTGCCGATCAGCGCCGCGCTGGTCGGCGTGCTGTTCCTCGGCGAGGCCTTCGGGCCGCTGCACGTGGCCGCCTTCGCGCTGTCGCTGGCCGGGCTGCTGCTGGCCACCTGGCCGCAGCGTGCGTTCAGTTCCGGCGCGCGCGGCCGTAGCGGCTGAAGCGGCGCAGCACCTCGGCCATCTGCGCCGCGCTCAAGTGCGCCGGCTCGGCCACGGCCAGCGCCTTCAGGTAGACCTCGCACAGCGCCTCGATCTCGACCGCGATCTTCATCGCCTGCGCCAGCGCCGCGCCCGCGGCCACCAGCCCGTGATGCGCCATCAGGCAGGCGTTGCGGTCGCTCAAAGCCTGCGCCACCGCCGCTGCCAGCGCGTCGCTGCCGAAGGCGTGGTAGGGCGTGCAGGGCACGCGCTCGGCACCGCAGACCGCCACCATGTAGTGGAACGGCGGCAGCTCGCGCTGCAGGCAGGCCAGCGCGGTGGCATGCACCGAATGCGTGTGCACGACGGCCTGCACATCGGCGCGGCGCGCCAGCACCGCCTGGTGCAGCTGCCACTCGGACGACGGCTGCCAGTCGCCGTGCACGCTGGCGTCGCATCCCACCCAGGCCAGCTGCGCCGGCTGCAACTCGTCCGCGCCGATGCCGGTGGGCGTGATCAGCATGCCGTCGCGGCCGTCGCGCATACAACGCAGGCTCAGATTGCCGCTGCTGCCGCGGTTCAGGCCCAGCGCATCCAGCCGCCGCATCGCGGCGACGGCCAGCTCGCGCAGCACGGCCTCGCCGGCAGCCGGCGTCATGCGCCCTGCCCCGCCAGCGCGCGCAAGGCCTCGGCCCGCGCCGCGACCAGGCCGCGCTCGGTGATCAGGCCGCTGACCAGCGCCGCCGGCGTCAGGTCGAAGGCCGGGTTGGCCGCGGCGCAGCCGTCGGGCGCGATCTGCACTTCGAGCCGGCGGCCATCGGCGGCGCGCCCGGCGACGTGCGTCAGCTCGCGCGCGCTGCGCTCTTCGATGGCGATGCCTTGCAGCCCGCCGCGCCACTCGAGGTCCAGCGTCGAAAGCGGCATCGCCACGTAGAACGGCACGCCGTTGGCGCGCGCCGCCAGCGCCTTCAGGTAGGTGCCGATCTTGTTGCACACGTCGCCGCCGGCGCTGACGCGGTCGCAGCCGACGATGACGATGTCGACCATGCCGCGCTGCATCAGGTGCCCGCCGGCGTTGTCGGCCACCAGCGTGTGCGCCACACCCTGCTGCGCCAGCTCCCAGGCGGTCAGGCTGGCGCCCTGGTTGCGCGGGCGCGTCTCGTCGACCCACACGTGCAGGTCGATGCCGGCCGCCTGCGCCTGGTATACCGGCGCCAGCGCCGTGCCCCAGTCGACCGTGGCCAGCCAGCCGGCGTTGCAATGCGTCAGCACCTGCACCGGCCCCGCGCGCCGCTGCGCCAGACCGGCCAGCAGCGGCAGTCCGTGCCGGCCGATGGCCTGGTTTGCAGCCACGTCTTCGTCGGCGATCGTTGCGGCTTCGTTCCAGGCAGCGGCGCAACGCGCCGCCACGGGCAGCGGCGAGAGCCGGCGTTGCATGCGCTGCAGCGCCCAGGCGAGGTTTACCGCGGTCGGCCGCGCCGATGCCAGGCGGCTCGCGGCCGCCTGCAGCGCCGCGTCGCGGGCGTCGGACGCGGCCTGCAGCGCCAGCCCGTAGGCCGCTGCGGCGCCGATCAACGGCGCGCCGCGCACCCACATGTCGCGGATCGCCACGTAGACCGCGTCCACGCTGGCCAAGCCTTCTATCGCCAGCCGGTGCGGCAGCTGGCGCTGGTCGATGACCCACAGCGCGTGCTGCCGCGCGTCGGCCCACAGCGTGCGCCTGGGCTGGCCGTCGACGCGCATGCTCGTGTTGCCCGGTGCGTGGCCGCTACAGCGCAGCCACCGGCTCGGCAGCACCAGCGCCGCAACGCGCCGCCTGCGCCAGCGCGGCGACGCGCGCCGGCGGCAGCTCCTTCAGCCGGTGGTCCGACCACACCTGGCGCCAGCGGCGTGCGCCCGGGCTGCCGTTCCACAGGCCGAGCATGTGGCGCGCCGCATGCGCCCACGGCACGCCGCCGGCGTGCAGCCGCTCCATGTAGCGCACCATGCAGTCTTCGACCTGCTCGCGCGCCGGTGCCGCGGCGGACGGCTCACCGAAGAAGGCCGCGTCCCAGCCGGCCATCGTCCACGGCTGGCGATAGGCCTCGCGGCCGATCATCACGCCGTCCATATGCCGCAGGTGCTCGGCAATCGCCGCGTCGCCGGCGATGCCGCCGTTGATGACGATGCTCAACGCGGGAAAGTCCTGCTTCAGCCGGTGCACCAGCGCGTGGCGCAGCGGCGGAATCTCGCGGTTGTCCTTCGGGCTCAATCCGTCCAGCCAGGCATTGCGCGCATGCACGATGAAGACCTCGCAGCCGGCGGCGGCGACCGTGCCGACGAAGTCGCGCACGAAGTCGTAGCGCTCGATGCGGTCGATGCCGATGCGGTGCTTGACCGTCACCGGCAGCGCGCAGGCGTCGCGCATCGCCTTGACGGCATCGGCCACGCGCTGCGGCTCGGCCATCAGGCAGGCGCCGAAAGCGCCGCGCTGCACGCGGCCGCTGGGACAGCCGCAGTTCAGGTTGAGCTCGTCGTAGCCCCAGGCCTCGGCCAGCTTGGCGCAAAAAGCCAGCTCGGCCGCATCGTTGCCGCCCAGCTGCAGCGCCAGCGGATGTTCGCTGGCGCCGTAGTCCAGGTGCCGCGGCACGTCGCCATGCAGCAGCGCGCCGCTGCTGACCATCTCGGTATACAGCCGCGTGCGGCGCGTGATCAGCCGATGGAAGTGGCGGCAATGCCTGTCGGTCCAGTCCATCATCGGCGCCACGCATAGACGCCACGCATTGAGCGGTTGATCTACACGTTCATTCATTCAGAGGCAGCTGAATCGGCCCTTATCCGGAAGAAGGCGCGCGCGACGCGTTGCGCGCGTGGCTGCATTTTCCCAGTTGTCCAGCGGCAAGTCGCGCCGGTGAGCCAGTCGGCACCGGGCCGACACCGCTGGAAGCAGCGGCACGAAGGTCTTCAGGGCCTTGTTCGTTCATGGGATTCCTTTGCGCTGCGGTTGACGTACCAGCATCACGGGTACCGGCGCGATGCGCGCCACTTGCTCCGCATCGCTGCCGAGCAGCAGCCGATCCACGCCGCGGCGCCCGTGCGTGCCCAAGATGACCACATCGCACGCGCTTGTGTCGGCCTGCCTGGCGATTTGTTCCGACACGCGCTCGGCACCGCCTTCAAGAAGCACCGTCTCCACGCTCAGTCCGTCCCGGCGCAACCCGCTGGCGGCCTCGTCCAGCAACGCCTGGCCAGCCGCCATGAAGCGCGGACGGACGTCCTCGATGTAGACCTTCGGGCGTTCGAAACCCGTGCTGTGCCGGGTTTGCTCGACGATATGCAGCAGGATCACCGTGGCGCCGCTCAGGCGGGCCAGGGCGCGTGCATGATCGAGGGCCAGAATCGATGTGGGGCTGCCGTCCAGCGGCACCAGGAGTCGTGAATACATGGCATTCCCTCCGGAGTCGGCCAGCCTCTGGGGCATTGCAGCGCCAGGAATCGGCTGCTTGCGACTGCTTGCAGCCGGCACAGGCTCCATCATTGCTCAATACATGTGCTGGCCGCCATTCATGGCGACGTTGCTGCCGGTCATGAAGGCGGCGGCTTCGCTGGCGATGAAGGCGACAAGTGCCGCAATCTCGGCCGGCTGACCGAGACGGCCAACCGGAATCGCGTCGACGATCTTCCGGCGTACATCCTCTCGCACCGCCATCACCATCTCGGTGGCCAGGTAGCCCGGAGAAACGGTATTGACCGTCACACCCTTGCGCGCCACCTCCTGCGCCAGCGCCTTCGTGAACCCGTGTACGCCGGCCTTGGCCGCCGAATAATTGGTCTGCCCGAACTGGCCCTTGCTGCCGTTGATCGACGAGACGTTGATGATGCGCCCCCAGCCGCGCTCCAACATCGGATCGAGGAAGGGCTTGGTGACGTTGAACATCGAGTCGAGGTTGGTGCGCAGCACGGCGTCCCAGCCGGATTTGTCCATCTTGCGCAAGGTCGCATCGCGGGTGATGCCGGCGTTGTTCACCAGGATATCGATGTGATAGCCATCGCTGTGGATCTGTCGTGCCAGCGCTTCGGTCGACTCATGGTCGGCCACGTCGACGCCGTAGGCGGCAAATGTGCAGCCCTTGGCGTCCTGCTCGTCGAGCCAGGCGGCAACCCGGTCGTTGCCGGGAGTGTGGGTGATGATGACGGTGTGGCCGGCATCGTGCAGAGCACGCGCAATGGCTGCTCCCAGACCTCGACTGCCTCCTGTCACCAGGGCTGAACGTCCGCTGTGGTTCATGATCGTCATTCAGTTGCGGCCCTTTCCTGGGGCGGCTGTCATGGCGGCGACCCAGGGCTGTGCCCCTTGCTTGAAGACATCCAGAAAAGACCTTGCCTCGGCGCTGCCGCCAAATGCATCCGAGACACCCTCTCGCCAACTTGCCAGCGCCTGCTGCAAACCGTTGGTGAAATCGATCTGGCTTCGTACGGCGAGTTTCGTGAGCGTCTGCGCTTCGCTCGACTGGCCTTGCAGCAGCCGCCCGAAAACCTCGGAAGGCAGCGTCGTCAGCGCCTGCCAGTCGGCCGCGCGCCGCAGCTTATCGATCTGCTCGCCAGTCTCGGCCATGCCATCGGCACTGAACTGGCGGGCCGCCTCCAGCCAGCCGTGGCCGCCTTCCTGCAGCAGTCGGCTGATGCCCAGCTGCAGTCCAATGTTGACCTTGTACAGGTCGAGAAAAAGTGTCTGAGCATCCATTGAAACTCTCCTCGGTCAGGTTGCTGCCCGGTTCGGGCAATGAAGTCGCGCCATTTGGCCGTGGCGCGGGTTCGGCTTCATGGAGCGGCCACGACACGCTGGATGTGAACAAGTCCGCGATCGAGCACTGGTGGGCATCTGCCGCTGGTTCGGCAACGGAACCCGCGAGCACCATTGGGGCGCTCGAGTCGGCAGAAGCCGACTGGCCATGTTCTTCCCTACTTTTGGTGCACATGGCTGCCGGGCGCATCGGCAAGCGAGGTCAACGCCGCAGCCTCGCCGCCCATGGCAGGCGGCGCCACGCGCCCGGCTGAATGCTGCACCAGCCATTGTTGCCAGGCCGGCCACCAGGAGCCCTCGTTCAGCGGGGTTTCGGCGCGCCATGTTCGTGGATCGACGTAGCGGGCGCCGGTGCTGCGGGTCGCCATCTGGTAGTTGCGCCGAGGGTGCCCCGGCTCGCTGACCACGCCGGCGTTGTGCCCGCCGCTGGTCAGGGCGAAGGTCAGTTCCGCATCGCTGAGCAGGTGCATCTTGTAGACGGATGTCCAGGGGGCGACGTGATCGCGCACCGTGCCGACGATGAACATCGACACTTCGATGTCGGCGATCGCCACCGGCCGACCTTCGACCTGGTAGCGCCCCTCGGCCAGATCGTTGTTCAGATACAAGCGCTGCAGGTACTCGCTGTGCATGCGATAGGGCATGCGCGTCACGTCGGCGTTCCAGGCCATCAGGTCATTGAATTCCTGCCGTTCGCCCAGCAGGTACTCGCGCACGCGGCGCGACCAGATCAGATCGCGCGAGTCGAGCAGCTGGAAAGAGGCGGCCATCTGCTTGCCGTCTAGATAGCCTTTGTCCCACATCCCGGCTTCCAACCAGGCCAGTCGGCTGTCGTCGATGAACAGCGAGATTTCGCCCGACTCGCGGAAATCGGTCTCCGACGCCAGCAGTGTCAGGCTGTGCAGCCGGTCGTCGCCGTCGCGCGCCATCGCGGCAGCGGCGATCGCCAGCAAGGTGCCGCCCAGGCAGTAGCCGACCGCCTGCACCTTGCGCCCGGGCACGATGGCCGCGACCCTGTCCAGCGCATCCATGAACCCCAGCCGCCGGTAATCCTCCAGGCCGAGGCCGCGATCGGACGCGTCCGGGTTCTTCCATGAAATGATGAACACCGTATGCCCTTGGTCGACCAGGTACTTCACCATCGAGTTGTGCGGCGACAGGTCGAGGATGTAGTACTTCATGATCCATGAGGGCACGATCAGCACCGGCTCGGCATGCACATCGGGCGTCGCCGGCGTGTACTGGATCAGCTCGATCAGGTGGTTGCCCAACACCACCTTTCCCGGCGTGACCGCCACGTCCTTGCCGACCTCGAAGCCTTCGACCCCGGCCGGCGCATCGTCAAGCGCAAGCCGCTGTGCATCATCGAGAAAGTTCATGGCGCCGCGCCACAGGTTGGCGCCGCCGCTGGTTCTGATGGCTTCCAGCACTTCCGGGTTGGTCCAGATGAAATTCGATGGCGACCACATGTCCAGCCACTGCCGCCCGGCGAAAGTGACCATGTTCTCGTGATGGCGCGACACGCCGCGCACGCCGGTGGTGGCGTTGTGCCACCACTGCTGCTGCAGCAGGAAGCCCTGGTGAATGGCGTTGAACGGCCACTGCTGCCACGCAGGAGCCGCGAAGCGCCGGTCCTGCTCCAGCGGTTCGATGCACGCGGGGCAGCCTCGGGTGCTTGCAGCGTGCGCCGCGTAACGCGCAAAACGCTGCTGTTTGTCCAGCCCCCTTTCGATCAGGCTGCGCTGCTTGCCCGGTGACAGACTCAGGTGCAGCGCCCAGTCGTACCAGGCCAGCAGACCCGCCGCCGGCGACAAGCCGCCAGTGCCGCGTGCCCGCCAAGCGTTGGCCAGCGTATCCAGCACATCGGGGCGGCAGACTTCGGATGGCGCCGCCGCGGGCGTGTCAGGCGCAGCAAGGGGGTTCATGTTCGGCCTCCGCTGATAGCAAGTGACTTATTACTATCTTACGGGCTGTAGGAAAGGATGCAAGCCCTATTGTTGCGTCATGGCCGTTTCGCGTGCTAATTTCGCGTGCTAAGATAGTAACAAGTCACTTACTTCATGGAATCCGATCGATGAGCGAACGCCCTCAATATCTGTCCGCCGAAGAGCGGCGCGCGGCCACGGTGCAAGCCGTGGTCGACTTGGCGGCGGAGCAGAACCCGGCCGAGATCACGACCACGGCCATCGCCGATCGAATGGGCTTGACGCAGGGCGCGCTGTTTCGCCACTTCCCCTCCAAGGACGCAATCCTGGAGGCCACGATGACCTGGGTCGGCGAACGCCTGCTGGTGGGCGTGGACAAGGCGGCCGAAGGCGCCGCGTCGCCTGCCGCGGCGCTCGAGGCCATGTTCATGGCGCACATCGAATTCGTGGCCAAGCATCCCGGCGTACCGCGCATGCTGTTCGGAGAGCTGCAGCGCTCCGGCGAGACGCTCGCCAAGCGGATGGTGCAGACGCTGCTCCGTCAATACGAACAGCGCTTGCGCCGCCTGATGGAAGCCGGCAAGGCGCAGGGCGAACTGGATGCGGATCTGGATGTCGATGCCGCCGCCGTGTTGTTCATCGGCACGATCCAGGGACTCATCATGCAGTCGCTGCTGGCCGGCAAGGTCAGTCGCATCCGCCGCGATGCACCGGGCGTGTTTGCCATCTACCGCCGCGGCATCGAAAGCAACGCATGAAGTGCCTGTCCTCTCCCCGCGCGCGGCGGCGAGCTCCAAAGCTTTCGCCAAAGCGGGAGCATCGAACATGACGGCAGCCAGCGGGCGCGCGATCTGGATGCGTGCGCTGTCCTTGATTGCCATCGGTTTTGGCCTGCTGACCCTCAGGGAAGGCGGTGCCGTGCTGTTTTTCGACGGCGCGGCGCGCCAGGCCGCCGGCCACTATGTGCCTTTCGTGCTCTGGTTCAATTTTCTGGCCGGGCTCGCCTACATCGTCGCCGGCGTCGGCTTGTGGATGCGCCGGCGCTGGGCCGCGTGGTTGGCGATTGTCATCACGGTGGCGACCGCACTCGTGTTCCTGGCTTTCGGAGTGCATGTGGCTTTGGGTGGCGCCTGGGAGCGGCGCACGGTGGTCGCCATGACGCTGCGCACGTTGGTGTGGGCAGGCATAGCGGCCATGGCCTGGCGCCGGTCAGCGGCGAATGCGCCGGTCGCACGCGAGCACTGAGCACCTTTATCCAGCGGAAACCCATCGATGACAACTCCAAACCTCCTCTCCAGAAAAACCCGTTGGGTCGTGATCGCCGTCGTCGTGCTCGCTCTTGGCGGCGCACTGGCGTTCTGGCTGTCGCGCGACCATGGACAACAAGATGCATTGCGCCTCTACGGCAACGTCGACATCCGCGAGGTGCAACTGGCCTTCCGTCAGCCCGGGCGCGTGATGCAAATGGCTTTCGATGAGGGCGATGCCGTCAGCGCCGGCGCGCGCCTGGCGGCGCTCGATGCGCAACCCTATCGGGAGGCCCTTGCGGCAGCGCAGGCCCAGGTGCAGGTGGCGCAGGCGGAACTGGCCAAGCTGCGCCGCGGCCTGCGACCACAGGAAATCACCCAGGCGCGCGAGGCTCTCAGACAGGCACAGGCGCTCGCCACCGAGACCGAGCGCAATTTCCAGCGCCAGAGTGGCCTGTTGGCATCGGGCGCCAGCAGCCAGCGCACGGTCGATGCAGCCCGCACGGCACGCGACCAGGCAGCCGCTGGCGTCGAAGCGGCCAAGGCGGCCCTGTCGCAAGCATCCGAAGGTTTTCGCAAGGAAGACATCGCCGCAGCAGAAGCTCGCCTTGCGGCCGCACAGGCTGCCGCAGCGCAAGCCACGACAGCCTTGGCGGACACCGAGTTGATGGCGCCCAGTAGCGGCACCGTCATCGCACGAGTGCGGGAGCCCGGCAGCATGGTCGCAAGCCAGAGCGCGGTCTACAGCCTGAGCCTGGACAAGCCGGTTTACGTGCGCGCCTACGTGGGCGAGTCGGACTTGGGGCGCATCGCGCCCGGTACTGTGGTGCGCGTCAAAAGCGATTCATCAGAGAAGGTCTATCGCGGCCAGATCGGCTTCATCTCGCCGCGCGCCGAATTCACCCCGAAGACGGTGGAGACGACGGATTTGCGCACCGATCTGGTGTACCGCCTGCGCATCGTCATCGACGAAGCCGACAGCGACAGTGGCTTGCGCCAGGGCATGCCGGTGACGATAGCGGTCGATGCGAAAGCCGGCGCCAGCAACCCGGGAGCGCGTTGAAATGCAGGCCAGCCCTGCCATCGCCGACGTGGCTGCGGGTGCGGGCGAAGACGCTGCGGTCGTCATCGAGGGCGTGGACAAGCATTTCGGCGGCGTGAAGGCGCTGCGGGGCTTGAGCGCGCGCATCCACTATGGACGGCTGACGGGTCTGGTCGGCCCCGACGGCGCCGGCAAGACGACGCTGATGCGGATTCTGACCGGCCTGCTGGTGCCGAACGCAGGCCACGTCACCCTGGCCGGCTATGACGTGGTCAAGGACAACGACGCCATCCACGTCGCCAGCGGCTACATGCCGCAGCGCTTCGGCCTGTACGAAGACCTGTCGGTGATGGAGAACATGCGTCTGTATGCGCAGTTGCGCGGCATGGACGCGAATCGCAACGCGGGTCTCTTTGCCGAGCTGCTCGACTTCACGCGGCTCGGCCCCTTCACCAGGCGCCTGGCCGGCAAGCTTTCCGGCGGCATGAAGCAAAAGCTCGGCCTGGCGTGTGCGCTGATGGCGCGGCCCAAGGTGCTGCTGCTCGACGAGCCTGGCGTGGGTGTCGATCCGGTCAGCCGCCAGGATTTGTGGCGCATGGTGCAGGCGCTGACCGACGAGGGCATGGCCGTGGTCTGGTCCACTGCCTATCTGGACGAAGCCGAGCGTTGCGAGAGCGTGCTGCTGCTGAATCAGGGACAACTTCTGTTCGATGGCCCGCCGCAGGAGCTGACCGCGCAGCTCGAAGGCCGCAGTTTTCGCCTCGAGGACGTCGGCGCCGAGCGCCGGGCCGTGCTGACCGAAGCACTCGATCTGCCCAGCGTGAGCGATGGCGTGATCCAGGGCGCCGGCGTGCGTGTGGTGCTGCGCGCGGGCGCACAAGCGCAACAGATCCAGGCGCTGGCCGACCGGGCACAGGTGCGGCTGGCAGCGGTGCCCGCGCGCTTCGAGGACGCCTTCATCGATCTGCTCGGCGGCGGCCCCGGCGGCACATCGCAGCTCGCCCTGCGCCTGCCGCCGGTCGAACTCGGTTCCGACATTGCCGTGTCGTGCCGAAACCTCACCAAGCGCTTCGGCGACTTCACCGCCACCGACAACGTCAGCTTCGAGGTGCAAAAGGGCGAAATCTTCGGCCTGCTCGGCCCTAACGGCGCCGGCAAGTCCACCACCTTCAAGATGTTGTGCGGCCTGTTGAAACCCACTGCTGGCGAAGCGCATGTGGTGGGCCATGATCTGCGCCGCGCCACCGGCGCAGCCAAGAGCCGGCTCGGCTACATGGCGCAGAAGTTTTCGCTCTACGGCCTGCTCTCGGTGCAGCAGAACCTGGAATTCTCGGCCGGCGTCTACGGCCTCGAAGGCAACACCCGGCGCGAGCGCATCGACGAAATGATCGCCACCTTCGATCTGGGCGGCTGGCTGTCCGCGACGCCCGATTCCCTGCCGCTCGGGCACAAGCAGCGCCTGGCGCTGGCCTGTTCGCTGATGCACCGGCCGCCGGTGCTGTTCCTGGACGAACCCACGTCGGGCGTGGACCCGATCACGCGGCGCGAGTTCTGGACCCACATCAACGGCCTGGCGCGCAAGGGCGTGACCATCATGGTCACCACCCACTTCATGGACGAGGCCGAATACTGCGACCGCGTGGCCATGCTCTCGCGTGCGCAACTGATCGCGCTGGATACGCCCGACGCGCTCAAACGTTCGGCGGTCAGCCCCGAACGACCCGACCCGACGATGGAGGACGCCTTCATTCACCTGGTGGAGTCGTCAGACCGCGAGCTGGAGGCCGCCACATGAACGGCGCCACAATGCACAAAGACGGAAGTGGCCCCCTGCAGACCGACTTGCGCCGTTTTGATTTACGGCGCTTGGGCGCCCTGGTGACCAAGGAAAGCTACCAGGCGCTGCGCGACCCCTCGACGCTGCTGATCGCGTTCGTGCTGCCGGTGGTGTTGCTGCTGCTGTTCGCCTATGCGGTGTCGCTGGATGCGAAGGATGTCCGTGTCGGCGTGGTCCTGGAGTCGCCCGGCGCATCGGCACACTCGCTGGCCGCAGCGTTTTCGGGCACCCGCTTCCTGAATACGCACTTCGCCCATGACCGGCGTGAAGTGGCCGACCAACTGGTCTCAGGCGACCTGCGCGGCTACGTGGTGATTCCGCAGGATTTCGAGCAGCGGCTGGCCCAGCGTGGCAACGAGCCGCTGGTGCAGATCGTCACCGATGGCTCCTACCCCAATACCGCCAACTACGTCGAGAACTACGCACGCGGCGTGGTCCAGTCCTGGCGCGCCGGGCTCGATGTCGCGGCGCCCGCGCAGGCCGTCATGCTGGAGCCGCGCTACTGGTTCAACCCCGAGCTGGAAAGCCGCCGCGCACTGATTCCCGGCGCCATCGCCATCGTCATGACCATCATCGGCACCATGCTGACCGCGCTGGTGGTGGCGCGCGAATGGGAGCGCGGCACCATGGAGGCGGTGCTGTCCACGCCCGCGTCGGTGGCCGAAATCCTGATCGGCAAGCTGCTGCCGTACTTCGTGCTCGGCATGCTGTCCACGCTGGGCGCAGCGGCGCTGGCGGTGTTCGTGTTCGGCGTCCCGATGCGCGGCTCCTTGCTGTCCCTGTTGCTCTTGTCGGCGGTGTTCATGGTGCCGGCGCTGGGTCAGGGTCTGCTGATTTCCTCATTGGCACGCAACCAGTTCCTGGCCGCGCAGATCGCGCTGTTCACGGGTTTTCTGCCGGCCTTCATGTTGTCGGGCTTTCTGTACGAGATCGACGCCATGCCGGCACCGATCCGCGCCATCACCTTGGTGGTTCCGGCGCGCTACTTCGTCGATTCGCTGAAGACGGTGTTCCTGGCCGGCGACATCTGGGCCGTGTTCCTGCCCAACCTGGCGGCCATGGCGGCGATCGGGGCGCTGTTCTTTGCCATCGCCAAGCGCGCCACGCGCAAGAACCTGGAGTGACGGCCATGCTTTCCTTCAGCATCACCCGCCTGCGCGCCCAGTTCATCAAGGAAGTGCTGAGCCTGCTGCGCGATCCGCGCAGCCGCATGGTGGTGTTCGTGCCGCCGATCCTGCAGCTGCTGGTGTTCGCCTTTGCCGCGACGCTGGAGGTGCGCAACGTCGACATCGCCGTCTACAACCAGGACGCCGGGCGTTGGTCACACGAACTGGTGCAGCGCCTCGACAGTGCCCGCTTCATCACCCACGTCCGGCATGTCGACAGCCAGCGGCAGCTGCACGAACTGATCGACCGCGGCGAGGTGATCGCCGCGCTCGCCATTCCGGTCGACTTCTCGCGCACGATCGCCGCCGGTGCCAGCGGCAGCGCCCAGGTGCTGGTCGATGGCCGGCGCAGCAACTCGGGGCAGATCACCGTCGCCTACCTGTCGACCATCGCCGCCGAGGTCGGCGCCGAGGTCGTGCCTGACGCACAGGTGCCGACGCCGGTGGTGGTGCGCCACTGGTTCAATCCGAACCTGGTCTACCGCTGGTACATCGTGCCCGGCCTCACCGGCATCCTGGCGCTGTTCAGTTCGCTGATGATCACCGCATTGTCGATCGCGCGCGAACGCGAACTCGGCACCTTCGACCAGTTGCTGGTGTCGCCCACCTCGACGCCCGAAATCATCATCTCCAAGTCGCTGCCGGCGCTGGCCATCGGCAGCTTGCTGGGCCTGTTCATGATCAGCGCGGGCGTCTTCCTGTTCGGCATTCCGTTCAGCGGCTCGTTCGCGCTGCTGCTTGCGAGCCTGGTGCTGTTCATCGCCTCGGTGGTCGGCATCGGCCTCGTGATCTCTGCGGTCAGCATGACGCAGCAGCAAGCCATCCTGGGTGCGTTCGCCGTCGGCATTCCGGCGGTGCTGATGTCCGGCTTTGCGACGCCGGTGGAAAACATGCCGGTCGTCCTGCAATGGCTGGCCCAGGCCATTCCGCTGACCCACTTCCTCGTCATCGTCGAAGGCAGCTTTCTCAAGGCCATGCCGGCCGGCGACATTCTTTCCAGCCTGTGGCCGCTGGCGGTCATCGCGCTGGCCACGCTGACGATGGCCACTCTTTTCGTCCGAGGACGTCTGCAATGAAAGCCAAGATCCACCTCCCGCTGTTTCGTGCTGCGGCCGGCGGAGCAGCCCTTCGCGGCTTGCGTCACCCCGTCGCGGCCTTGTCCTGCGCGCTGCTGACGGCCTGCGCGGTGGGCCCGAACTACGTCGAACCGCCCGCGGTCGACATCGGCAGCGGCTGGACCATGCGCTCGGCGAGCGAATCGGAGAAGGCGGACCTGACGCACTGGTGGTCCGGGATGAACGATCCGATCCTCGATCGCCTGATCGCGACGGCACTGTCACAAAACCTGGATTTGCGCCAGGCCGCGGCACGCATCGACGAGGCGCGTGCCCTGCGCGACAGGGTGGCCGGCGAGCAGCTGCCCACCGTCGGCGTTGGCGCCAGCGTCAACCGGCGCCGCCAAAGCGAGAACGGCCCCATGCCCATACGCACCATGCCCGGCATGGAACGCACGCAGACCATTTTCGACGCGGGCTTCGACGCGGCCTGGGAGATCGACCTGTTCGGCGGCAAGCAACGCGCGCTGGAAAGCGCCAGCGCGCGCCTGCAGGCCACCGAGGCCGAAGCCCAGGGCGTGCGCATGCGCATCGTGGCCGAAGTCGCGCGCAGCTGGTTCGCCGCCATCGGCGCCGCATCCGAGTTCCGCGCGCAACAGGCGACGCTGGATACGATGCAGCGGACCTTGAGGTTGGTGCGCCTGCGGCATGCGGCGGGCGATGTGTCCGCGGCCGACGTGGACGCTGCGTACGCGCAGTGGGCGGCGGTCAACGCGCTCTTGCCGGAAATCGAGGCACGCCGGCGCGCTGCCGTGCTCAGCCTGGGTGTGCTGCTGGGCGCTCCACCGGAGAGCGAGCTGGCGCTGCTCGACGGCCCGCTGACACCGAGCACTTTGCGCGCGCTGCCGGTGGGCGAGCGTGCCGACCTGCTGCGCCGACGCCCCGATGTGCTGGCTGCGGAACGGCGCCTGGCGGCGAGTTCGGCCGACATCGGCGTGGCGACGGCCGAACTGTTCCCCAAGCTCTCCATCGGCCTCGGCGGCGGGTTTCAGTCGCTCAGCACGGGCAACTGGTTCGATGCCGCGAGTTCGCGCTACTCGATCCTGCCGCTGATCTCCTGGCGCGTGTTCGACGGCGGGCGCGTGCGTGCCGAAATCCGCGCCCGCGAGGCCGCCGAGCAGCAGGCTGCGCTCGCCTACGAGCAAGCCGTGCTGACGGCCCTTGGCGATGCCGAGCGCGCGCTGGGCGACTACCACGCTGGGCTCGACACCTTGGAGCGCCGCGGCCTGTCGCTGGATGCCGCACGCACCAACTACGGCCACGCCAAGGCCCGCTACGAGGCGGGCGACATTGCGCTGATCGAACTGCTGGCGGCCCAGCGCACCCTGCACGAGGCCGAAACCACAGCCGCGCGGGCGCATACCAACGCCGCGGTGCAATTGGTGGCGCTGTACAAGGCGCTGGGCGGCGGCTGGGACGCATCCACAGCGGCATCGACCGCAACCGATCCGCTGCAGGGCGCTGCCGCCCCCGTCGCCTTTTGGAGCCGCTGACTCGACACGAGAAGATCCGATGAAGCTGAGTTTTCTGGGCGCGGCATGCGAACTCGACAACCACCGGCTGAAGCCGGTGGGTTGGTGTATTGCGGACTGAAAGCCGGGATACGCGACGACTGAACCGTGGGCATCGCGCCTCAGGCGGCAGCGCCATGGAACAGCGGCCAGAGCAGGTTCTCGACCCGGCGTGCCCCCGGTTCCGTCAAAGCCGCCTCGATCGGCCGCTTGCCGCCCAGCATGGCGTGGCCGGTGGACAGAAACGCGCGTGCGTCGCCGACGCTGTTCCACACGAGATCTGCGGTCGCGATCACCCGCGCCAGGCGTTCGACTCCGATCGACAGATCGGATCCATCATCTGGATGAATCACCTGCCCTCCGGCAGGGTCGCAGGCATCATCTGCAATCGGGCCGACCCCGTTGTTCCCTACGCTCGGACGCAAGGAGGGCGCGCCGCATTCTGCGCAATCCCCTCGGCGATGCGCGGCAGCAGCGGCAGCGGCAGGTCGTGGCCCATGCCGGGCACGATGTCGGCCACCGCGCCGGCAATCTTGCGCACCAGGTCGTGCGCTGCCGGCAGCGGCACCAGCGGGTCGGCCTCGCCGTGGATCACGCGCGTCGGCGCGACGATACGTTGCAGCAGCGGCGAGCGGTCGCCGTCTGCCGCCACCGCCACCAGCTGGCGCGCGGTGCCGGCCGGCCGGTAGGCGCGCTTGAACGAGGCCGTGAGCCGCTGCTGCAGCCGCAGCGGGTCGGGCGGATGGGCGGGGCTGCCGATCGCCGACAGCAACCGGGTCATGTGCGCCATGTAGGTCTGCAGCTCGGGCCGCTGCGGCCGCGACATCAGCATGCGCAGCACGCGCGGATGCGCCTGCTGCAGGTGCTGCGCGCCCGAGGTGGTCATGATCAGCGTCAGGCTCTTGACGCGGTGCGGGTGCTTGGCGGCGATGTGCTGCGCGATCATGCCGCCCATCGACGCGCCGCAGACGTGCGCAGCTTCGATGCCGAGCGTGTCGAGCACGCCCAGTGCATCGGCCGCCATGTCGGCCACCTGGTACGGCGCACGCACGCGCAGCCGCAACCGGTGGCGCAACACCTGCAGCATGACGTTGGGCACGCCCAGGCGGTCGAAACCCTGGCTCAGGCCGACGTCGCGGTTGTCGTGGCGGATGACGCGAAATCCCCGCTGCACCAGCATCTGCACCAGCTCGTCGGGCCAGCCGATCAGCTGCATGCCCAGGCCCATGATCAGCAGCAGCGGCTCGCCGTGCTCGGGCCCCTGGATGTCGACCTCGATCTGCAGGCCGTTGGCGATAACCTGCATATCAGCGGCGCCCGGCTGCTCGCGGCCGCTGAGCGCCCCATCGGGGCCATTGGGGGGCAGGAGCGCAGCGGCGACCTGGGGGCAGTTTCATCAGTGCGCTCCTGCGCGGAACAGCCCGCGCGGCAGGGTCTGCGCGTCGAAGCGCTGCCAACGCGCCGGATCCTGGCGCAGCCGGTCGGCCACCGCATACAGCGCCAGCGGGTTGACGCCCAGGCCGAGGTGGCTGGCGTGGATCTCGATGTTCTCGGTGTGCGCCGCGTCGTCGTTGAGGCTGCACTGCCAGGCGACGACGCCGTCGCTCTTGCTGTAGATCGAGGTCGTGGGCACGTTCGGCGCGCGGCGCAGGCGTGCCGCGCGCTCGGGGTCGTGGCGCGCTGGCCGGCCTCCGAGCAGCTCGTAGGCGCGCGCCGCATTGGTGGCACGCGTGTCGCCGGAGAACGGCGAGCCCAGCGTGATCACGCAGCGCGTCTGCGCCTCCAGGCGCTTGGCCAGCTCGCGCGCGTAGACCCCGCCCAGGCTCCAGCCCACCAGGCTGACCTTGCGGCCGTGCTGCGCCGCCACTTCCAGCACGCGCTCGCTGCAGGCCTCCAGCACGTCCGGTCGCGGCTGGTTGCGGCCCAGCTCCCAGTCGCAGGCGGCATAACCGAGATGACCCAGATAGTCGCGCAGCGTCTGCGTGCTTCGCCCGGAAGCGCCGAGCCCGGGGAAGACGATCACCGGATGCCCGTCGCCGCGCGGCACGCGGCTGAGCCAGGGCATGGCCGCCAGCGTCAGCGCGTATTCCAGCGGCGCGCGGCTGCCTTCCATCAGCAGCAGCCAGGGGCTGGGCGGACGCAACTCGATCGAGGCCTCGGCCATGAAAGTGACTCCCTTGCAAAGCGTCGGCTCATGGTAGCCGCGCCAGGCACGGCAGCATTGGAGCGCTTGCCCTAGATCGGCGCGTCGCCAACGCGACACCGTATCGTCAATGCCGTTGCAACGACATGGGGCCGCGGCGCCGCAGCGCCAGGGCTTCGTTGGCCGCCAGCGCGCCGAGTACCAGTGCGCCGCCGCCCAGCACCGCCGGCGACGGCGTCTCGTCGCTGCCGAGCCAGACCCAGAGCACGCCGAACACGACTTCGAGCAGCCCGAGCAGCGACACCTCCGGCGCGCTGAGCACTCGCGCCGCGCGCACCGCCAGCAGGCAGGGAATGGCCAGCTGCACCACGCCGAGCAGCGCCAGCAGCCCCAGGTCGTGCGGCGTGGCCGACAGCGGCCAGGCCAGCGGCAGCGTCAACGCCGCCGACAGGCAGGCGCCCAGCAGCACCGGCGCCAGCATGTCGGGCGGCGATTCGCCGGACGCATGGCGGTACAGATGCTGCAGCAGCGTCCAGTTGATCGCTGCGGCAATGGGCACGCACAGCGCCACCGCGGTGCCGAGCAGGTGGCGCGCGTCGCTGCCGCCCAACTCGCTGCCATACATCCAGGCGATGCCGGCGCCGGCGACGATGATCGCGCCCCAGGTGCGCGGCGCGAGGCGGTAGCCGAGCGCCGCGCGCGAGGCCAGTGCGGTGAGCAGCGGCGCCAGCGCCATCGTCACCAGCACGTTGGCCACGGTGGTCAGCGACAGCGCGACCATGAAGGCGGTGTACATCACGCACCAGCACAGCGCCGAAATCCACAGCGCCCGGCCGCCGCCGCGCAGCGTGCGCCACAGCGCCGCCGGGCCGCGCATCGAGCCGAGCATCAAGGCCAGCGCCAGCGCATTGAACAGGCTGCGCCAGAAGGTCAGCTCGAAGCCGCGCGCGCCGTCCAGGTGGCGCGTGACGATGCCGGCGATGCTCCACATCAGCGTGACGCCGACCATCAGCCACACCGCACGCCGATGCGTCATGCCAGTTCAGAGGCCCGCGCAGCGGGCCTGGCAACGGTCATGCTGGAGCCCCCTCTTGGAGGGGGCCGAGGGCCGCGGCTCCAACCGCCCTGAGGGCGGTTGGACGGCCCGAGGGGCCCGAGCTCTGCGAGGGCGCGGCCTGCAAGGCCGAGGGCCGCGGCTCCAACCGCCCTGAGGGCGGTTGGACGGCCCGAGGGGCCCGAGCTCTGCGAGGGCGCGGCCTGCAAGGCCGAGGGCCGCGGCTCCAACCGCCCTGAGGGCGGTTGGACGGCCCGAGGGGCCCGAGCTCTGCGAGGGCGCGGCCTGCAAGGCTCGGGGAGCCCACGGAAAGGCGGTACGCCGAAGGGCGTCCGCATCCGCAAGCGCCGATCTCAAGCCGCTTCTCGCGAAGCACGCTTGCGCTCGTGCTCCTTCAACCAGCGCTTGCGGATGCGGATGCTCTTCGGCGTGATTTCCACGAGCTCGTCGTCGTCGATGAACTCCACCGCGTATTCCAGCGTCAGCAGGATCGGTGGCGTGATCTTGATCGCGTCCTCCTTGCCGCTGACGCGGAAGTTGGTCAGCTGCTTGGCGCGCACCGGGTTGACGACCAGGTCGTTGTCGCGGCTGTGGATGCCGATGATCATGCCCTCGTACAGCGGGTCGCCCGGCTTGACGAACATGCGGCCGCGGTCGTCGAGCTTGCCTAAAGCGTAGGTCACGGCTTCGCCGTCGTCCTGGCTGATGAGCACGCCGTTCTTGCGCCCGGCAATCTCGCCGCGGTAGGCCTCCCAGCTGTCGAAGATGTTGCTGATCAGCCCGGTGCCGCGCGTCAGGTTCAGGAACTCGTTCTGGAAGCCGATCAGCCCGCGCGCCGGGATGCGGTATTCCAGCCGCACGCGGCCCCTGCCGTCGGGCTCCATGTTGACCAGCTCGCCCTTGCGTTCGCCCAGCGCCTGCATTACCGCGCCCTGGTGCTGGTCCTCGACGTCGGCGGTGACCAGCTCGATCGGCTCGAGCTTTTGCCCGCCCTCTTCGTGGAAGACCACGCGCGGCTTGCTCACCGCCAGCTCGAAGCCCTCGCGGCGCATGTTCTCGAGCAGGATCGTCAGGTGCAGCTCGCCGCGGCCCGAGACCTCGAAGATGCCGTCCTCGTCGGTCTCCTTGACCTTCAGCGCGACGTTGCTCTGCAGCTCGCGCTGCAGCCGGTCCCAGATCTGCCGGCTGGTGACGAACTTGCCTTCGCGCCCGGCCAGCGGGCTGGTATTGACGCAGAAGTTCATGGTCAGCGTCGGCTCGTCCACCTGCAGCATCGGCAACGGCACCGGGCGCTCGGGGTCGGTCAGAGTCATGCCGATGCCGATGGCCTCGATGCCGTTGACGAGCACGATGTCTCCGGGGCCGGCCTCAGCCGCCTGCCGGCGCTCGAGGCCCTCGAACACCAGTACCTGGTTGACGCGTGCGTTGAAGGGCGTGCTCTCGGGGCCGCTGTAGACGGCGACGTTCTGGCCCGGCTTGCATGTGCCCTGATTGACGCGACCGACGCCGATGCGGCCGACGTAGCTGGAATAGTCGAGCGAGCAGATCTGCAGCTGCAACGGTGCCAGCGCGTCGCCTTCGTGCGCCGGCACGTGCTGCAGGATCGCGTCGAACAGCGGCGCGAGGTCGGTGCCGACGACGCCGGGCACGGTCGCGGCCCAGCCGTTGAGCCCCGAGGCGTAGATCACCGGGAAGTCGAGCTGCGCCTCGGTGGCGTGCAGCTTGTCGAACAGGTCGAAGGTGGCGTTGATCACGTAGTCGATGCGCGCGCCGGGCCGGTCGACCTTGTTGACGACGACGATCGGCTTCAGCCCCAGCGCCAGCGCCTTCTTGGTCACGAAGCGCGTCTGCGGCATCGGGCCTTCGACCGCGTCGACCAGCAGCAGCACCGAATCGACCATCGACAGCACGCGCTCGACCTCGCCGCCGAAGTCGGCGTGGCCGGG